>MAAB01007563.1_pt1 | contig 15135 bp, 10 predicted proteins | sample 1115991 | NCBI WGS metagenome assembly MAAB01 (sample SAMN04961124, study PRJNA320927) | seawater metagenome | isolation source: sample BD02T18 sea water enriched with oil for 18 days | place: USA:Gulf of Mexico | collected 2013-07-27
TGGTTATTATTGCCGCCATTACGCTTGCGACTATGGTGTCTAACGAAATAATGTTGCCTTTACTGATTAAATTTAAATACAAACAAGACGCCCATTCACTGCAATTAAAATCCAGAGTCTTAAATATACGCAGGGTTGCCATCGTGATGATCCTCTTTATGTCTTTTTTCTATTACCGAATTTTATCCCAGTACAATTCTTTATCTGAAATAGGCTTATTGTCTTTTGTGGCAGTGGCACAGTTTGCACCGGCCATGTTGATTGGACTAGTGTGGCAAGGCGCTAATTCCCGTGGCGCCTACGCAGGGTTAATCACCGGTTTTTTAGCATGGTGTTACTGCTTATTTGTTCCCGTATTAGCCAGTGCTGGCTGGGTGAGCGCTGAGTTTATGTTAGGACCATGGGGCATTGAATTTTTGCGTCCTTATGAGATGTTTGGTTTAAACGGTCTTGAGCACATTGTCCATGGCACATTTTGGAGCTTAGCGTTAAATACACTGGCATTAGTCATAGGCTCTCTTTATTACAAACCCGGCTTCGCAGAGGCCGAACAGGCCCTTCGATTTGTTAAAATTCACAAACCCACAAAAGACCCCGCTAATGCCAATTACAGCATAAAAATAGCAGACCTTAAGGCGCTACTGCTGCGTTTCGTAAATGAGGCCAAAGTAGATGGATTACTAAAAGCCTCTAGTAACCCGCTAACGGGACGTTTAATTGACAAAACAACCGTGGATGACAAACTTTTAAAGTCGGCCGATCGCTTATTAAGTTCGGTATTGGGCCGACGAGGCTCAAGTTTACTCATGGCAAAGCTCGTTAGCGGAGAAACAGATCAGTTTAATCACTTAAATACCATTATGGAGGAGGTCTCCGAAGTTGTGAGCTTTAATCGTGAGCTATTAAATTCGGTACTGCAAAATTTTAATCAAGGGGTCAGTGTGGCCGATGAAAATTTAAACCTTATTGCCTGGAATCAAAAGTTTGTTTCTTTATATGAATTCCCTAATACCTTTTTATATACGGGAATTTCGTTAGAAAAAGTTATTTTGTTTATCGCCAAATCAGGCGGTTACGGAACACAAAATATAGATCAACTGGTTTGGAGACGCATGTCAGAACTGCGTTCCGGTAGTCCACATCATTCAGTACGTAAAACCAAAGAGGGCCGGTATATTGAACTGCAAGGAAATGCCATGGCTGATAACCGCTATGTTACCACCTACACCGACATTACCGCCCACCGCAAAATTGAAGACGAACTTAGAGAGAGCAATGAAGAACTTGAAGAGCGGGTTGAGTCCCGAACTCAAGAACTCACTCATTTAAATGAAGTCCTACACAAGGCTAATAGTAATAAAACACGATTTTTAGCGTCGGCAGGCCATGACTTGGTGCAGCCTCTTAACTCGGCCTCACTGTTTGCAGCCTCCATATTGCATAAAATTAATAACCTGCAAGAAAATGACTCTAAAGATAATTTAGTAGACGTAGCCCACAACCTTGAAAAATCACTCAACTCTGCCGAATCCTTACTCAACGAATTATTGGAAATATCCAAACTGGATGCTGAAGTTATAAAACCTAATATCCATGTATTTCCCATTGACCAAGTACTGACCACGCTTTATCAGGAATTTTTACCTTTAGCACAAGAAAAAGGCATTGAGTTGCATTTTGTTCCCTGCCATTTAAGTGTGCGTAGCGATGCGGCATTATTGCGCCGAGTTATTCAAAATTTATTAAGTAACGCACTTAGATACACCCCCAATGGTAAAATATTATTAGGTGTAAGACGTAAAAAATCTGACCTGTGCATAGAAGTGCATGATACCGGCATTGGTTTACCACAAAACCAAACTGACGCCATTTTTGATGAATTTACACGCTTAGAAGATAACAAACACAACAGCGAGAAAGGCCTTGGATTGGGTTTATCCATAGTGCAGCGCATTGTGAACCTGCTGGGACATAAAGTATCGGTTCAATCACAACCGGACGTGGGCAGCTGCTTTAGAGTGAATGTGGCCACCGCTAACGCTGAAATATCTCAACAAATTAAGATTGAAATAAATGATGAAGAAAGCACTACCCAGGGGCAGTTAATTTTATGTATCGATAATGAGCAACAAATTGTGGATGGCATGAGTAGTTTACTAAACGACTGGGGTTATCAAGTAGTGACCGCCACCAATGAACAGCAGGCGCTTAATATTTTAGCAGGTAAAATACCTAATATGACCATCATAGATTACCATTTAGATGCTGAAGTCATTGGAGTTGATGTGATGAAAAGCTTACTGAAGCGTTGGCAAGTTAGCCTTCCTTGTTTAGTTATTACCGCCGACTATACCCAGGAAGTTAAAAATGAAATTGCACAAAATAAATTTTACTTACTTAAAAAGCCAGTAAAACCCATGGCGTTAAGATCTTTGTTAGGAAAACTAATAGGGGACTAATATACATTAAGGTGTGAAAAATCGCCTACTCAACCACGCTTAATTCTTTTAATATTAAGGCGGCTTGAGTACGGTTGGTTATTTCTAGTTTTCGCAGAATATCACTAATGTGAGTTTTCACTGTGGTTTCTTTTATATCCAGTCTGTATGCAATCTGTTTATTAAGGTCGCCTTCCCCAATCATATGCAGCACCTTTAGTTGCTTGGGTGTTAACAGATTAAGTTTGCTGACCACCCTAGTGGCATCGTTAGGTTTAGTAAATTCTGGGAATGAGAATTCGCCATTTAATACAGCTGTTAGCCCCTGGTGAATATCATCTCTTTTGGAGGATTTTGGAATAAAGCCCATGACTCCCATATCTTTAACATCACTTATGGTTTGCGGGTCTTCATTGGCGCTTACCACCACTATGGCCAACTCCGGAAACTCGCTTCTTAATGATAAGACCCCCAACAAACCCTCGTTGCCCGGCATGCGTAAATCTAATAACAGCAAATCAATTTCGTGGTTTATAATATGTTGCTGGGCTTCGTCAAAGGTAGAGGATTCTGCAATATCAAATTTCAAATCCATTTCAATAAGAGACCCTATTAAGGCAGCTCTAAACAAAGGATGATCATCCGCTATTAGCACTTGATACATAGGAGATCCTTTCTGTTATTTTTATTATTCGATTTAATCTGCTCTTGTAACGATACGCAAGAGTGAAAGAGGACAAAAACCACCCTATGGGACCAAAGGAGGAGGTCGATAAGCGCCAAATGCGTCACTTTGCACACCCTAAAGAACCAATCCCTATAATAAAATGAGATTTTAAGACTTTTTATGGGGTTAACAATAGCCTTATCTGCCCTAATCATTTAATTTTTCACAGTATTGTGAACCTCCACTATTAATAACCCCTTTATTAAAGGTAAATGATTAACGGCTAATTCCTCCCCTACTAATGGACGAGTTTAAAATTGAAACTTGTGAGATATATTTTAATCGTCCGGTTAGAAACGTTTAACGAAACGCTTTTACCAAAACAAAGTGCGCAACGAGGAATAACATTATGTTCACAAATAAAAAAAATATGTTAAGTGCAGCGGTCGTAATGGCAAGCTTAGTCGGTACCTATGGCATCGCTAATGCGGCCCCTGTGACGACAACAACAGTAGGTGGTTATGTAAAATTTGACTCTATCTACAACCAAGAAAATGACACTAGTGGTCAATTACGAGAGCAAGCACTGCTAACATTAAATGGCAATGAAAGTGCCGATGAAGAAGGTGATTTGTATTTCTCTTCTTATGAATCCCGTATCAAGTTCACCTCTCAAACCACAGGAACGCCGGTTGGTGATCTTAAGGCCGTAATTGAAGGTGACTTCTACTCTGGTGCCACACAAAACATTGTTAACCTACGTCATGCTTACTTCACACAAGACAACCTAACGATTGGTCAAACATGGTCTACTTTTATGGATCTAAGCGCCCTGCCAGAAAAGGGAGACTTTGGAGGTGCTGCAGCTCGAGTTTTCTCACGTAAAAGCTTGGTTAAATACTCCACCGATGTAGCTGGCGGTAAACTGGACCTTGCTGTTGAAGCCCCTATATATAAAGTAGAAGGCCAGCAAGATGCGGTAACACCGGATTTTATTGCTAAATACACTTTAAAAACGGGTTTCGGCCATGTATCTACCGGTGTTCTTATTCAAAATATTGCTATAGATAATACCTCTACCGATGTTGATACTGTTACCGCTGGAGACCAGTTTGGCACTTTGGATGATGCTAAAATTGCAGTAGCAGCGAGAGTATCGGGTCGCGTTAACTTCGGCAAAGATAACTTAAAATTTGCGGTTATTGCCGGGCAAGGCCTAGGGGGTTACCTTAACTTTGGTGATACTGCCACCGGCGCCGCTTCAAATGACGGCACTAAAGTCGAGTTATCTGACAGCTTGGCTACACGAGTATCTTTCCAGCATCACTGGAACACAACTCTTCGTTCAAACCTAGTATATGGCACCACCACTGCCGACATCAACGGACTTGACTCGGGTGATTACACCTCAACCCATTTAAACCTTATTTATTCACCCTACAAAGCGGTTAAGTTTGGTGGTGAAATCATCCGTGCAAGCAAGGAAGTAACCGGTAATGCTGAGGACAAGAAGCTAAGCCGTTTACAGGTTTTTGCTAAATATGCGTTCTAGGATATATTTATATATTAACGCCTCATAAGTTATAAAATTAAGAACACCCTTACCCTAGGTTCTTCTTAAGTTGATAAATCACTGGCCACAAGCCGGTGAATTATCAACTTTTTTATTTTTAACGCCGCAATTTCAAAGATGCTCCTCGAAAAATCTTATTTCACCCCTCCTATAGTAGGACATTAAACATCCACCCTTTTTGTTAATCTTATAGCTAACCTTATAGCCAAATAGTAATTGGGATGCTCACATGTCAAAAAAACAAATATTAATTACCGGTGCCGCCAGTGGAATAGGCCAAGGCATTGCTTTCTTTTTAGCAAAAAATGGCCACCACATTATTGTCTCAGATATGAACTTAGAACACGCTCAAAAAAGTGTTAATGAAATTATTCAACACGGTGGCAGTGCACAGGCAGTAAAACTAAATGTAACGTCCAGTGAGGATGTAAATAATCTAGTCGCTGCTTTAAATAAACCTATAGATGTTTTAATTAATAATGCGGGTATTCAGCATGTAGAATCGCTAGACAGCTTCCCCATGGATAAATGGGATTTTTTAATTCAGGTTATGCTGGTCGGTGTGGCTAGACTGACACAAGCGGTGCTGCCTGGCATGAAATCACAAAACTTTGGCCGCGTGATTAATATAGGCTCCCTACATGCACTAGTCGCCTCGCCTTACAAAAGCGCTTACATTGCTGCCAAACACGGTCTATTAGGGTTTTCTAAAGCGATAGCGCTTGAGATAGCCGAAAACAACATTACTATCAATACCCTGTGCCCAGCATACGTTTTGACCCCACTGGTTGAAAAACAAATAGCCGCTCAAGCCAAAGAGCACAATATTTCTCAGGAGATGGTGATTAACGACATCATGTTAAAACCCATGCCTAAAAAAGCCTTTATTGAAATTGACGAGCTGGCTGCCAGTTGTGAGTTTTTAATAAGTGATTTTTCAAAAAACATTACCGCACAAGCTATTGCCTTAGACGGAGGTTGGACGGCGCAATAAGAATGACTTAAAGGATTATTATAAGAAAGGAAAATCGAATCTTTAGGTGGGGTAATAAACCACTAAGCCTTAATAGAAGGACTTAGTGGTTTCAGATTTTTTTGGGAGGTAGTTAACGCTTAAGCTCTGGCTGTTTAATGCCATAAAATAAACTGTATAACACTGGAACCGCAATCATAGTTAAAACGGTCGCAAATGCCAGGCCGCCCATAATCGTCACCGCCATGTCTGCAAAGAATGCATCAAATAATAACGGGCCCATGCCTAGTATGGTCGTAATGGCCGCCAAAGATACTGGACGTAATCGACTTAAACTTGCCTCTACCACAGCTTTATCCGGCTCTAGACCTTCGTTTAATTGAATATCAATTTCTTCCAGCAATACAATTGCATTTTTAATTAACATGCCAAATAAACTTAAAAAGCCCAATAACGACATAAAGCCAAAGGGCATATCTGCCAACAATAGTCCCGCCACTACCCCACATACGGCCATAGGGACAATTAACCAAATAATAAGAGGCTCCTTTATACGGCCAAACAAAAAGATGGTAATTAAAATCATCACTAAAAATCCTAAAGGCAATCCGCTGCCTAATGATTTTTGAGCATCACGAGAACTTTCAAATTCGCCGCCCCACTCCAACTGATACCCTTCAGGTAATTCTATGGCCTCTATCAGGGGCTGAATGCGCTTAAGCGCTTGCCCTGCGGTCTCTTCAATGCCAGGTTCAGCCATTACCGTAAGCGTACGCAAGCGATTACGACGGTGAATCAACACCCCTTCAGATTGAGTTTTTAATTCTGGACTCAACTGTCTTAATGGTACGTAACTGCGCTGGTATGGACTCCACACTTGAGCATCATAAAGCTGTTGAATGTTATTCACTTGCCCAGTATTTTTTGCAATAGGGTTATAGGCTTTGGCAATAATGTCGTAACTGTAATCGCCGTCACGCAATTTACCCAACTTCAATCCGTTGCTTGAAAACTGTACCGCATCGGAAAAATCAGCTCGGGTAACACCGGCAATACCGGCATTGTAGTCATCGTATTGAGGTGCCAATATCAATTCTTTTTCACGCCAATTGTGCCGTACATCAATGAGCTGTTCATCGGCTTTGAGTATCGCCAATGCCTGCTCACCTAAGTCTCTTAATACGGTTTTATCAGGGCCGGTGAAGCGGCTTTCTAGTTTGGCGCCACTGCCTGGACCAAACACAATACGCTCCATGTATATTTGTGCATCCGGATCCAAAGCGCTGAGCTCTTCATTTAGCTGAGCGACTAATCCTGGAATCTGATCACGCTCATGGGTACGTATCACTAACTGACCATAACTTTCATTGGCTTGCTGGGGATTATACGTCAGGGTATAACGCTCCCCCCCTTTACCAATGAACGTGGTCAGTGAAGCTACTTCTTCATGCTTCATGGCAATGGCTTCGGCTTTTTCTAAAAATTCAGCCGTCACTCTAATATCACGGGTTTGCGGCCCCCAATAGTGAACATAAAACATAGGCGTATTAGAGGATGGGAAAAAGCCCTGCTTTACAAACCCAAAGCTGTAATAACTTAGCATCGTAATAGCCAATAAAAGTAAAACAGTTTTACCCGGTTTATCTAACGCTTTAAGTAATACATGGCGATATTTTTTATGGAATACACTATTAAAATTATCTTCGCTGGTATTTGTTCCCACTTTAAAAAAGTACGAACCAAACAACGGTGCTACCGTAATTGCCAGTACCCAACTTAAAAATAAGGAAATGGTAATTACCGCAAACAACGAGAATAAAAATTCACCGGTTGAATCGTTTGATAAACCAATACCCGAAAAAGCCGCAATACCAATTAAGGTGGCACCCAATAAAGGCCACTGAGTTTGTTTTACCACGTGGCTTGAAGCTTCTAAGGCACTAATGCCTTTTTGCATACGTAATAACATGCCTTCAGCCACCACGATGGCATTATCAACTAACATACCCATAGCAATGACTAAGGCACCTAGAGAGATACGCTGTAGATTTAACCCATACAGCCACATCACTAAAATGGTGCCCAATACAGTCAGCAATAAAACGCCGCCCACAACCACACCGGCCCGCCACCCCATGAATAAACATAGAGTTAAAATAACCACCGCAACCGACATCACTAAGTTTAAAATAAATCCACTTACCGATTCATCCACCACTTGGGCTTGGTCATAAATGGGCTCTAAAGTAATGCCTGCTGGCAACTCACTTAAGATTTCACTCATGCGAGTACGTACCGCTTGGCCCACTTCCACTACATTGGCTTCCCGGTTAGCGGCGACCGCTAAGGTAATAGCACTTTGGCCATTGTGGCGTACTAAAAAGCGAGGGATATCCACTACATCTAAGGATATTTTGGCAATATCGCTGATGCGTATTTGTGAGGTGGTGCCGGGAAGTCCTATGGTGATGTTTTCAATGGCATCTACTTTAGAGCCTGCACTGTCTACCGGAATACGAATACGTTGGCCATCCATGATCAAGCGGCCTGAACTGTAGGGGCGTAAACTGTAATTTAACGCTTGCTTCACATCGGGTAGTGACAAACCCAAACTTGCCAATTGAGAGGTATCAATATTCGCGGTAATTTGTTGCTTTAAAACACCCGCTACCGACACCTTAGAAACATTAGGTACGGTTAATAAATCACGGCGAATAATGCGCGAAAATTCTCGTAACTGATAAGGAGTAAAATCGGCCGCTGTGAGAGCATAATACAAGCCATAAACATCGCCAAAGTCATCAAATACCTGAATGGGCCGTACACCTGTGGGCAAACTATTTTGCACATCAGTCATGCGTTTACGTAATTCATCCCATATTTGAGGTAACTGGTCACCATCAAATTTAGATTTCATTTCCACCGAGATTTCAGACACCCCGGGTTTAGAAATTGACGTTACTCTTAACACCTGCGGCATTTGCTGCATGGCGGTTTCTAACGGTTCGGTAACTTCACGCTCTACCTGCTCGGCACTGGCACCTGGAAAGGCCGTTACCACTTGAGCTAATTTTAGGGTAAAGGCCGGATCTTCTAGGCGACCGATGTCACCCAGTCCAACCAAACCACCAATTAAACAAATGATGATTAATAACCAGGTATTAACAGGGGTTTTTATTGACGCTTTTGCAATATCCATAACGTCTCCTTTACTCAGCCACGTAAGGACGAACCAGCATGCCTGGTTTCATCTGTGAAGCGCCTGATGCCACTACTTTCTGTCCAGCCTTAAGACCTGAAAGTATCGCTACCCAGCCTTGGCTCATGGGACCTACACTTACTAACTGTTTATTAACCGTTTGTGTTTTTTCATCCTGTAGCCATACATACAGTTTGTCATCGTTGCCGGTCACCAGCGCATTAATAGGTACTCCTACTGCCGCTAGGGCCGTTTCATCACTGCTTTTAACGGTAACAGTGGCGCGAATTCCAGGGGTAATATCCAAGCCTTTTGGATAATCCATGGCAAATACCACTTGATAGGTTTGGGTCACCGGGTCCGGTTCAGTACTGTGTTCTAGGTATTCAATATCAAAGCTTTTATCAATATGGCCATCTATATAGGCACTGGCCTTAGCTCTATGGCTATCAGCACTGCGATAGCGACTGACTAAGCGCTCTGGCACATCAAATTTGAAATGGATGCGAGAAAGGTCTTGTAAATGCGCCACAACAGCGCCCGTTTTAATGTAGCCCTGATTTTCTATAAGACGCTTAGCAATTAACGCATCAAAAGGTGCATGCAATTCACTGTAACGTAAGTTAGAAGCTGCCGTTTCCAAATCTATTTCAGCAAGCTCAACCGCTACTTGGGCATTATCAACTGATTTTTCTGAGCCTATGCCTTTGGTGGCAATGGCCTTAACACGCTTAAGGTCTAACTTTGCTTGCTTAAGTTGAACCTTGGCCTTGGCCTTGGCCAGTCTAAAGGTAGTGGGGTCTAATTTAGCCAGTAACGCGCCTTTTTTTACAAATAAGCCTTCCGTTAAATGCACTTTATCTAAACGCCCGCCCACTCTAAAGGCTAGGTTAGCCGTACTTTTAGGCAGCACTGTCGCTGGAAATGTGTATATCTTTTCACTGGTTTGAACCTGTACATCCACAAGCTGCACTACGGTGGCTTTTTGCTGGACGGCTAACTCATCGCCATCACTGCATCCTTGTATTGTAACAGTGGCCAGAACGGCCAATATTGAAATCCAAATTCGCATCTAGGTGCTCCATTAAATTGCTATTTGCTTAAGCTTAGTAAACGGTCTAAAAGAACCCATTTAAATCTAATGCTATTTTTAACACATTGACAGGTTTACACATAGTGCTAATCTGTAAACAAACTACGAATATGCAATTAACACTTACCCACATTTGCAACAATCCCATTAGAAATGTGCATTTTGACCTACCAATAGGCTAAGCATGAGCAGTAACACTCGCCAAACAATCATTAATGGTGCCCGCGCCTGCTTTTTTAAACACGGTTTTCGAGCCAGTAACATGTCAATGATTAGCCAGTTTGCAGGCTTCAGTCGCGTTACATTGCATAAACACTTCAGAAATAAGGAACGTGTATTTAGAGCCGTATGCACAGACTATCAGACAAACTGCATCAAAGATTGCCAACAGGTGTTAGCCCAACACACGAACTGTTGGGATATGATTGAGCGAATAACGGTTAGCTGGAACAAGTCAGTTTTTGAAGAGGTGTCTGACAATAGCGTGTTAAGGGAGCTATTATTTGAAGCTTCTCAAGTGGCACAAGATATTTTTGAGGATGCCAAGAAGGCCAACCGGGATATTCTTCAAGCGGTTTTGGATAAAGGATTAGCAGACTCACAAATCAGTTTGCAAGCCTGCCAATTAAATAGCGAGCAATTGGCCACTATGATTGTGGCGTGTGTGAATGGCATTCGCAGTAACTACCCTAAAGAACAAATACATGTCGCTTGCCACCAACAACTCACCTTATTTCGTCTTGCCACCCAGGTTTAAAAGGCCACTTGTAATACCTATTCGTCAATAGTATCTAAAGGTGCATTACGTCTAGAGCGGTCGTAATAATCATTAAAATACTTAAAGTATTCAGACAATGCTCCTGCTGCGTCGGCCTGCTGATGAGTAAGCAACAATTCCATGGCGACCTCGCACGTGCATAAATGAAATTCATCAGGGGCCTTGCGTAACTTATACTGGCTATGACGCTGAGCGTTAAGCGGCAATACCGGTAAATGCTGTAAATATTTACTTAAGCGAAACATGCGTCCAGCTTGTCGCCAACTGCCATCTAAAATAATAAAAACGGGTATTTTTCCATTATCTTGCTTAACTTCGCGCACTACCCGGTGGGCAATACCCTCACGATCCCCAGGGTAAATAATATGTGGCTGGAAGCGTGTATCTTCGAGTAATTCTAAAAACACAGGATCGGGCTCAGTACGGTGCCAATAGAAGCGTCGCGTCGATTCAGGCAAGCAATGCTCAATCAAGCGGCCTGTGTTTGTGGGTTTATAACTTTCTTCTTTATGCATCAGAAGCCAAATTTCCAATGGCGCACTGGGATCTAACGAATGGGCTTTGGTATATTGGCAAATACAATATTTTTTGGCCAGCAAGCACACCTCGCAGCGCACTACTTTACTGCCCTTAGCTAAAAAAGGTTTACTTTTGACTTGGGTTTTATACATCTGGGGGTCTATATGAGAGAACGGTGTAAGGCGTAATAGTAACAGGGATCACAGTCGCTGTGATGTTTTTAGTCTGTTGTGCACCGACACACGATAAAACTTTTGTAAGATGGGCCGTATTATTGGGAGTGCAATAAGCCAAGCCAGCGGCTTAAGCCAAAAAGTGTTGCTCATTAAAATTATATAAGCATCTAATTCACTGACAATGATAAGCGGTTTATTGGCTACCTCTATCTGTATATGCAGCTCTTTAAGGGCTTTTTTAGGGTCTATACCCAGAGAGACTAGGTAATCATCTTTATGAGTTATATCTACCCACACGACATTTGTGGCATGTTTGCCCGCTATAGCTAAATAATTATCTCTATCTTTACGACAACGCCCGCAAGAGCCATCGTAGAAAACGCTGATTTTCGAAGTGCTTTTCTTCATTGAAACTCCTATGACCAAATAACACCGTATTAAGTTTAGTCGATATCACAACAATAAATACCAAAGGTCTTCAGCCTAAACTGAAGACCTTTCTTATTTTAATTGAGGTTTAACGCGTTACATTACTGTGCATAAGCAATGCGTTTCACGTTCATTAAATGACGATAGGTCACATTATCAGAGGTTGAACCTCCTCCTTGTGTACCACAGCCCAGCGTCCAAGAAAGTTCAAGGCCATTGGCTGCACCTATGCATCCTTGAGTTCCAGGGGTATTCACTAATATGCGACTCACATCAACCACCTGAGCAAACTGTTCTATCGTACTGCTGTCGTTACAATGAATAATGGCAGTATGACCCGCCCCTTCCCCTTGCAAAATATTTTTGGCAAGATTCAAAGCCTGCTGAGTATCATCCATAACACTTAAGGATAAAACTGGCGCTAGCTTTTCTTTTAACAAAGGGGAATCCAGGTTATCTTTTTTCACTGTAGCCAAAATAAGCTTCACGTCATAATCACGTTCTATATTCAAAAACTGACAAATGTCAGCAGCCGAACGCCCTACCCATTGAGCATCTAGGCGTCCAGATGAGAATGCTCCATCCAATAAAGTTTTCAGTTCAGAATCATTAAATAAAGCGGCACCACACTTTTGTGCTTGCTGAGTAAATTCATCCAATATACTTCTATCTACTAGAAGGTTATTTTCTGAACCACACACAATGCCATTATCAAATGATTTACTGCCCACAACATCTTGTGCCGCCTTTTCAATATTACTGTTAGCACAAATCCAAACGGGAGCATTTCCTTTGCCCACACCAATTGCAGGGGTACCAGAGGTATAGGCCGACTTCACCATTGACGGGCCGCCGGTTGCCAATATGAAGTTCACATCCTTATGGCTCATAAAAGCATTGGTTACTGCACGACTTGCAGGTAACTGCGGCGCTTGAATTAAGTCGACTGGTGCACCGTGCTCCTGCAACACACTTTGAATCAATTGCACTGTTTTTAAACCTACGTCACGCCCCTTACGGTGAGAACTCACCACGATGGCGTTTCGAGACTTCAAACAGCTTAAAAATTTAAACAAAATCGTCTCTACTGGGTTGGTAATTGGAATCATTCCAAATACAACTCCCATAGAAGTATTAATGCATTGCACACCATTTTTCTTTTCAGAAATTGCGCCAATACCGTCTTGGCCAATTAACGTTTTTGCCACTTCAATAGTGCCTAAACCAATCTTTAAAATTTTATTTTTCCTAACACCCATACCAGATTCTAGGACCGTTTGAGATGCTAACTCATCCGCATGATTATTTATTTCGATAGCCACATCGTTTATTAATTCATCAATAAATGCTTCAGAAAAGTCTTTCATTTTATGATGAGCATCAACTGCTTTACTCATCATAAAATCTACCTCAGGAATACGACTGCCTAATAATCCATCAATAGCAATACTTTCATCTAGGTTGTCGTTGTTTTTAAAATAGGATGTGAATGCCATTTCATAAAAATCCGCCAAGGCCTTTTCATCTTTTTGCATTTTTTTGAACGCTGCTTGGCTTAAATACAAGCAGCTCACTTCTCCACCACACACAACACTAAAGGAGTATTTTTTATTATTAACCAGTTCCTTAACGCCTATTAGTGAATTATGACTAAAGGTATTTTTTAAGACAGCTTCTCTGCCTAATTCTGCGTCCTCTACAAGCCCATAAACATTACCTTTCAGTAAAATATAACAGCCAGTCGCAGTATCCATTTGCTTGAATAAAAACTCACCTTTAACAAAGCTTTTCTCTTGGAAGTATTGCTTAATTGTTGTGTTTGAAGCTTGTGGTAAAGTACTGCTTAACATTATTTTTTTCCGTAATTAGTTGATTGAATTTTACACACACAACCAAACTTTCCTTGGGGAATCTTGCTCATAACCCTTAGTCCATTTGGTTATAGTCTTTTACAGTCTAATACTTTACGGTTACAATCAATAGGAATTAATCTCAATTAAAAGCAGAAAGGCTCACCCATGGACAGGTTAAACCGGCGGGAAATAGAACACGTTTTAGGTATTTATCCTCCTTTCCGTGTAAAAGATATTATTGTCAACGGTGAACAAGAAACCTTGACTGTTTTACTAGAAGAGCAATCCACAAAAGTGCGTGGGATATTCTCTACTACCAACAAAAAAATCGCGGGTAAAATCGTAAGTTGGCATCACAGTAAAACAGGCCGTTTTGATACGGTGATAAAAATTCAAGCTAGCGCTAATACATTCTCTAAGAGTCGAAATCTTAATCCTCCAGCTTTTTTGGGAGCGCAAGACGCTAAATATACCTACCAGTTACAACAAACCATTTTATTGGCGGCCTCTAAAAAACTTGATAGTGAAGCTATTTGCGCGTTAACCGGAATTAACCGTACATTAATCGCACAAATCATCAGTGATAATGAAAATACCCAACAAGATCAGCAAATTCAAAGCTTATTGCCACTGGAAACTGATCCTATTTGGCGAGCCATTATTCAACACGAAATTAGTTTCAAAACAAACTTATCGTCATTAAAATTTTTAATTTCTCGTCTTGAACTAACCTTCATAAACAATAAGCAAGACCCCAGTATATTGCAGGATTCGGTCGCAACCTTACGTCAATTTTTTATTAAACACCGAACTCAACTTAAAAGTGAGTACGCTCAAATTGGCGTAAATTTAGACCCGATCCCCCAGGTAACCGATACCAAGAAACCCAAGAAACGAGTATCGTTAACCGCCGAGCACCCCATTTGGAATAACATTCTTACCGGTGACATTGACTTATTAAGTAAAAATACTGGCTTAAACCTATATATCACTCAACTTAAAAGCCTTTATCGTAAAGACGAAAATAGTAATGAGGAGAAGCACCAAATTGCCAAAGAGCTGCTTTTCTATTTGAAGAAAAATATGGCCAAGCTTAAACCCGAGCTCGTATCGATTTCTCGTATTGTCGCTCAAATGGGAACTGTTAATACACGTTCGGGAATTCCTGATGAAGCACACCCAATATGGTCACATTTACTCAGTGGCGAGTTTAATATTGAGTCTAAGCAAATGGCCTTTAAATTGCTTTTAGTTAAAGCCAGATCCAACGAAAATATCACTGAGGCTGCCGAACAATTAAGGCAGTACTTTACGCGTAACTCACGTGTATTAGAAAATGAATTACGCCAATTAGATCAACAAATTGCCATTGCCAGCTAAGAGATTCAACATGTCAAACGATACAGTCAGCATTACAAGTAGTACCCTGGACTTAGC
>MAAB01030442.1_pt1 | contig 15135 bp, 11 predicted proteins | sample 1115991 | NCBI WGS metagenome assembly MAAB01 (sample SAMN04961124, study PRJNA320927) | seawater metagenome | isolation source: sample BD02T18 sea water enriched with oil for 18 days | place: USA:Gulf of Mexico | collected 2013-07-27
TGTGCTGATTTTATTGCTGATTCACCCATAGCTTTACGTAAGTCTTCACTCATGCCAAATGCAGGTGCTTCTTCAATGACTTTCTGATGACGGCGTTGTACCGAGCAGTCACGTTCGAATAAATAAACCGCATGGTCATGATTATCACAAAATACTTGGATCTCAACGTGGCGCGGTTGGGTTAAGTATTTTTCAACAAGCATTCTGTCGTCGCCAAATGATGACATCGCTTCACGTTTCGCAGCAGAAAAACCTTCACTAAACTCGCTTTCACTCCATACTTGACGCATACCTTTACCGCCACCGCCAGCGGTTGCTTTTAGTAATACCGGGTAACCCATATCGTCGGCAGCTTTTTTGATGATCGCCTCAGACTGATCGTCTCCATGATAGCCAGGCACTAATGGCACATTGGCTTTTTCCATGATGTTTTTAGCTGCAGACTTTGAGCCCATGGCTTCGATTGCCGTAACAGGAGGGCCAATAAAGGTGATGTTTTCATCGCTACACATACGACAGAAGTCAGCATTTTCAGACAGGAAACCATAACCAGGGTGAATAGCTTGTGCGCCAGTGCGTTTTGCCGCTGCAATTACTTTTTCTGACAAAAGATAACTTTCACGTGAAGGTGACGGCCCAAGATAAATTGCTTCATCAGCCATATTCACATGAAGAGAATCTGCATCGGCGTCTGAGTATACTGCAACCGTTAAAATACCCATTCTACGCGCTGTTTTTATAACGCGACAGGCGATTTCACCACGGTTGGCAATAAGTATTTTAGTAAACATTTTTGCTGTTTTATTTGTTAATTGAGACATGTTTTTATCCTTCACTCGTCGGTTCTTTTTGCCAGCTTGCTGGGCGTTTATCAAAAAAAGCGCTTAAGCCTTCTTGGCCTTCTTCTGAAACGCGAATTGAGGCAATACGTTCGCTGGTTATACTGAGTAATTCATTATTTATTTCTTGATAAGCAACATCTAAAGCTAATTGTTTCGCCTGGCGAACGGCTTTTGGCCCGTTGCTAAGTATCGAGCTCACCATATTAATTACCGTACTTTCCAACTCTTCTAAACTGACAATCTCATCGACTAGTCCTAATTGTTGGGCCTTATCAGCAAAAAATCGTTCTGCGGTTTGAAAGTAACGACGACTCGCTTTTTGTCCGATAGCATTCACCACATATGGGCTGATGGTCGCGGGAATTAAACCAAGTTTAACTTCACTTAAACAAAAGCTAGCTCTATTGCTGGCAATAACAATGTCACAACAACTTGCAAGGCCTACGGCACCACCAAAAGCGGCACCCTGAATTTGGGCGATAGTTGTTTGAGGCAAGAAATTTAATGCTCTTAACATGTGGGCAAGTGCATTGGCATCGCTTAGGTTTTCTTCATAAGAGTAGCCCGCCATGCGTTTCATCCAGCCTAAGTCCGCACCTGCAGAAAAGCTTTTACCGGTTGAAGCTAAGATCATAACCCTGATGTCATCGCGCTTTGCTATTTCCATAAAAATAATGGTCAGTTGAGCGATTATTTTATCGTCAAAGGCATTGTGTTTATCTGGATTATTTAACGTCACGGTTGCTACACCATAACGATCTACGTTAAATAACACATGGCCAGTAGTGATTTCCTTTAATGTAGTCACATTATTACTCCTACATTCTGAAGATACCAAACTTGGTATCCTCAATAGGTTTATTAAGGGAGGCTGAAATCGCTAGGCCTAACACTTGTCGTGTATCTGCGGGGTCGATAATACCATCGTCCCATAAACGCGCTGATGCATAGTATGGATGACCTTGATGTTCGTAAGAGTCAATAATAGGTTGTTTGAAGTCGTTCTCTTCTTGTTCGTTCCACGTTTCACCAAGTTTGTCTTTTTGGTCACGTTTAACTTGTGCCAAAACGCCAGCTGCTTGTTCGCCGCCCATTACTGAAATACGTGCATTTGGCCACATAAATAAGAAACGTGGATCGTATGCACGACCACACATGCCGTAATTACCTGCACCGAAACTGCCACCAATTAATATGGTAAATTTAGGCACTTGCGCTGTCGCTACTGCGGTTACCATTTTTGCACCATGTTTTGCGATACCACCAGCTTCATATTGCTGACCAACCATAAAACCGGTAATATTTTGTAAAAATACCAATGGGATTTTTCTTTGTGCACAAAGCTCAATAAAGTGAGCGCCTTTTTGTGCAGATTCGCCAAAAAGAATACCGTTATTGGCAACAATACCAACTGGGTATCCGTAAATTCGAGCAAAACCACAAACTAATGTAGTGCCATAAAGTGCTTTAAATTCATCAAAATTACTGCCATCGACAACCCTAGCAATAATTTCACGGATATCGAATGGTTGGCGAGAATCTTTTGGTACCACACCATAAATTTCTTGTGCATCGTATGCTGGTTCAACAATCGGTTGAATATTCATTGTTACCGGTTTGACGCGGTTTAAATTACCAACAATGTTACGCGCTATTTCTAGCGCATGGTGGTCATTCTGTGCGTAATGATCGGCAACGCCAGAAGTACGACAATGAACATCCGCGCCGCCTAAATCTTCAGCACTGACTACTTCACCTGTTGCCGCTTTGACGAGTGGCGGTCCAGCTAAAAATATTGTGCCTTGCTCTTTAACAATGATTGACTCGTCTGACATTGCAGGCACATAAGCACCACCTGCAGTACAAGAGCCCATGACAACCGCAATTTGTGGAATGGCTTGCGCTGACATATTGGCTTGGTTAAAAAAAATGCGACCAAAATGTTCTTTATCAGGAAAAACTTCGTCTTGGTTGGGTAAGTTAGCACCACCAGAGTCGACTAAATAAATACAAGGTAAGTTATTCTCTTGTGCAATTGTTTGGGCGCGGAGATGTTTTTTAACGGTGAGAGGGAAGTATGTTCCACCTTTTACCGTAGCGTCATTGGCGACGATAATACACTCTTGTCCGCCGACACGACCAATACCAGTAATAATTCCCGCGGCAGGAATATTTGCATCATAAACTTCATGAGCGGCAAGTTGGGATAACTCTAAAAAGGGGGAGCCAGCATCAAGTAGGGCGTTAACACGATCACGTGGTAATAATTTACCGCGCGATAAATGACGTTCTCTGCTGCGTTCGCCGCCACCCAATTTTACTTGTTCTAGTTTTTCTTTTAAATCGTCAACTTGCACTTGCATGTGCGCTGCGTTTTCAATGAAATCAGGGCTGCGGACATTGATTTTTGAAATTATTTTAGCCACGGTATTACCTTTGTATTTTTATTCGTTTTAAATTAGGGACTAACATTAGTTACGTAAGCCAATGGCATGATTTCAATTAGAAACATGAATGTACGCACATTGACCAAACGGTAATTTTTCAGCTATTTAGATTCAGCAAATAACTCACGACCAATTAACATACGACGAATTTCTGAAGTACCTGCGCCAATTTCATATAACTTGGCGTCACGTAATAAACGACCTGCTGGAAATTCATTGATGTAACCATTACCACCTAATAGTTGAATGGCATCTAACGCCATTTTTGTCGCTAATTCTGCGGCAACTAAGATAACACCAGCAGCATCTTTACGAGTGGTTTCACCGCGATCGGCTGCTTGTGCACATAAATAAGCATATGATTTAGCCGCATTCATTTGTGTGTACATATCAGCAACTTTACCTTGGATTAATTGGAACTCACCAATTGATTGCCCAAACTGTTTACGGTCATGAATATAAGGTACAACTAAATCCATACAAGCATCCATAATACCTAACGGACCACCTGTTAAGACGATACGTTCGTAATCAAGGCCCGACATTAAAACTCGAACACCTTTTCCTTCTTCGCCTAAAATATTTTCCGCTGGTACTTCACAGTCTTGGAAAACTAATTCACAAGTATTTGAGCCACGCATACCTAATTTGTCTAGTTTTTGATGACGAGAAAAACCTGGGTAATCGCGTTCAACGATAAAGGCAGTAATACCTTTTGAACCTGCAGAGGTATCTGTTTTTGCATAAATAACAAAAACGTTGGCATCAGGACCATTGGTGATCCACATTTTGTTGCCATTTAAAATATACTTGTCGCCTTTTTTCTCTGCGCGCAATTTCATACTTACCACATCAGAACCAGCATTTGGCTCACTCATCGCTAATGCACCAATATGCTCACCGCTACAAAGTTTAGGTAAGTATTTAGCTTTTTGCTCATGTGAACCGTTTTTGTTTAATTGATTTAAACAAAGGTTAGACATAGCGCCGTAACTTAAGCCAACAGAAGCTGAAGCACGTGAAATCTCTTGCATAGCAACCATATGTTCTAAGTAACCTAAACCAGAACCGCCATATTCTTCGTCAACGGTCATACCTAATAAGCCTAAATCGCCAAATTTTCGCCATAGATCATTAGGAAATTCATTATCAATATCAATTTGTTCTGCGCGAGGTGCAATTTCGTCACGAGAAAAAGCGTTAACCGTGTCTCGGATCATTTCGACGGTTTCGCCTAAATTAAAGTTCAAAGATGAAAAGGTAGAAATCATGTTTTTTCCTTAGCTTATTTAGCTACTTAAAGTTGTTGTAATATTAGTTATGTATCGTCTTTTTCGATAGCTGACAGTGTCGTTAGGCAACTTTCTTCTAAATTGGTTAATTCCATCAGCACGACTTTTATATCGTCAAGCTGTTGATGCAAGTCTGATTTTTTCTGTTGGATAATATCCATCATTACTTTTAATTGACTAGCACTGGTATTATCTAAATCGTATAGTTCAAAGATACGTCCGGTTTCAGCTAATGAAAACCCTAACCGTTTCCCACGTAGAATTAACTTTAGTCGAACTTTGTCTCTTTGGTTATAAATTCGAGTTTGCCCTTTTCGAGTTGGTGCAAGTAACCCTTGATCTTCGTAAAAGCGAATACTACGCGTCGTGATATCGAATTCTTTAGAAAGGTCACTGATTGAAAATGTCTGTGTTTTTGATTGGGGCATGAAAAACTCTCTTTTTATATAATATACCAACCTTACAGGAAGTTTACGTAAACGTAAAGTGTACTGTTGATTACTCGCTTTAGTTGGATATGTATCTGATTATTTACGAGTCTATGGAAGTTTTACAATACATAACTAAACTAATGGTGATAATTCGACTTTAAGTTTACGTTGGCGTCAACGTCAAATATGAGTTATGGTGTTGTCATTAATTTATCCCCTTTTATTTTATGTTGGAGAGCTTCCATGTCTACTCAAGATCCTATTGTTATTGTTTCAGCGTCTAGAACCCCTATGGGCGGTTTTATGGGCGGATTATCTGCTGTTTCTTCACCTGATTTAGGTGCTACAGCTATACGTGGTGCTCTTGCTGCAGCAAATATTGCTAACGATCAGGTTGATGAAGTTATTATGGGCTGTGTTCTTCCTGCTGGTTTAAAGCAGGCGCCTGCTCGTCAAGCTGCACTATCAGCTGATTTAGCGTTATCTACAGTGTGTACCACAATTAACAAAGTATGTGGTTCAGGAATGAAGGCTGCTATGCAAGCGCATGATGCATTGATGGCTGGTTCTATTGATGTCGCGGTTGCTGGCGGTATGGAAAGTATGACTAATGCACCACATTTATTACCTAAAGGACGTAGTGGTATTAAAATGGGTCATGGCCAAATACTTGACCATATGATGACAGACGGTTTAGAGAACGCTTACGACGGTATTGCAATGGGTTGTTTCGCACAAGAAACAGCAGACGAAGCTAGTTTTACCCGTGAAGACATGGATGAATACGCTATACGTTCATTATCACGTGCAAATGCAGCAATTGCAGCTGGTGCTTTTGAAAGCGAAATTTCACCGGTAACGATTAAGTCTCGTCGTGGTGACTCTGTGTTTTCTGTTGATGAACAGCCGGGCAATGCTCGTCCAGATAAGATTCCTTCATTGCGTGCAGCATTTAAAAAAGGCGGTACTATCACAGCCGCAAACTCTAGTTCAATTTCTGACGGCGCTGCAGCATTAGTGATGATGAAACAGTCGGAAGCCGAAAAACGTGGTTTAACACCATTATGTAAGATTGTTGCTCATGCAACTCATGCGCAAAAACCAGCAGAGTTTACTGTTGCTCCAGTTGGCGCGATGAATAAAGTATTAGCAAAAGCTAACTGGACTACTGCAGATGTCGATTTATGGGAAATTAACGAAGCGTTTGCCATGGTAACTATGCTAGCAATTAAAGAGCTAGCTCTTGATATTGAAAAAGTAAATGTTAATGGCGGCGCTTGTGCATTAGGTCATCCTTTAGGCGCGAGTGGTGCTCGCATCATGGTAACGCTTGTTCATGCGTTGAAAAATAAAGGTCTTTCTAAAGGTCTAGCGTCACTGTGTATCGGTGGCGGTGAAGCAACTGCTATCGCGGTTGAAATGCTTTAATACGATTAAGCCCTTCAGTTTACCTTATAAACTGAACCATATTTCAAAGCCGCTCTGTTATAACTTAGCGGCTTTTTATATCTAAAAATCATATTGTAAAGAATTTACTTTATTGATGAGCAGATTCTCGATATTGCTTAGGTGACATTCCCACCGTTTTTTTAAAAATTCTAGAAAAATAATATGGATCGTTATAACCCAAGGATTCTCCAATTTGTTTGATGGTTTGTCGAGTATTGTCGAGTTCAAAACAGGCACGTTGAATTTTCAAATTAATGAAATGTTGAATAGGAGAGGTATCGGTAAGCTCTTTAAATTTTTTAGAAAAATGAAACTTAGATAATTTACTATAATGTGCGAGAGTATCTAAGCTTAATTCTTGATGTAAATTATCTCTCATTAAAGCTTCTACCGCATCTATGTCAAAAGCCGAACCATTATTGAAAGCACTTACCCTTAACTGCAACGCTAAAAAGCTTAGAGCTTGCTGTAAAATATGCACAGCATGAATAACGTTGGTAGCCGTATAACCTCTGCTACCTAGTGCGAGTAGATGGTTAAAATCTGAAAGTATATTACTCAGTACACTAACATTCGCCAAACCGTCATCCATTTTCATTAATAAACGTTGAGCAAAATCGTTTGCTAATGTTCCTTGAAAGTTAATCCAAAAAACAGCATGCGTATTATTGTTCTTCACTTTGTAGGCAAAGGCTTGATTCGGCGACAAAATAACAAGATCACCCGCATTTACCTCTCGTTTTTTATTTTTATAGTCTAGAATTCCACTACCTGCCTGACAATAAATTAAACAATGGTGAGTGGGCTTGTTCTGTTTCATGTTAAAGGCTAAGTCCTGTGACGACTTACCGAGAGATAATGGGTATAAGCCTTGTGTTAAAGGATGTTTCTTAAGTTTGTTGAGTAAGAATATCGGAATGATTAAGCGTATATCATCTATTTCGGATGCTGGATACTTGGTTAAATTATTACTCATATGTTTTTACCAAACTTATAGCTTTAAGATAGGTTTATTTGTAACAATATAGTCCATTAAATTAGCAATAAAATCAATTTTAACTGGGTAATCACTATGTTTAAATAGACTTATTAGAAACAATTATCACAATAAAACACTAAAGATACTTTATTTGCAGCAATATTTACTGCTTTGTTGCCAATATAATCCCCTATATAAGTGAGTTTGCTATGACTACCGAACGTTACCAGTTAAAAAATAAAATTAGAATCGTTACCGCGGCTTCCCTGTTTGATGGACATGATGCTGCCATCAATATTATGCGCCGTATCTTACAGTCAAGTGGTGCTGAAGTTATTCATTTAGGTCACGACCGTAGTGTTGAAGAAGTGGTTAACACCGCGATTCAAGAAGATGCTAATGCTATCGCGATGACTTCTTATCAAGGCGGCCATAACGAATACTTCAAATATATGTACGATTTATTAAAAGATCGTGGTTGTGAGCACATACGTATCGTTGGCGGCGGCGGTGGCGTAATACTACCAGAAGAAATTAAAATGCTACAAGACTATGGTATAACGCGTATCTACTCACCAGATGATGGCCGTGCATTGGGCTTATTAGGCATGATCGACGACATGCTTGAACGCTGTGATTTTAAAACCGGGGTTAATGTTAAAAAAGATGATGTTGCTAATTTAAAGAAGAACAACAAACAAGCGATTGCGCGTTTAATTTCTGCCGCAGAAAATGCCCCTCAAGAAAATAAAGCTGCCTTAGATAAAATTCGTAAAATCGCCTCAGCGAGTAAAACGCCTGTATTAGGTATTACAGGAACGGGTGGTGCAGGTAAATCTTCTTTAGTTGATGAGTTGATACGACGCTTTTTAATGGCGACAGACGATAGCAAAATTGCCATTGTTTCTGTTGACCCGTCAAAACGTAAAACAGGTGGTGCACTACTGGGTGACAGAATTCGTATGAATGCTGTGAATAACGATCGTGTTTACATGCGTTCATTAGCAACGCGTCAGTCAAACTTAGCGTTATCAGTTTATGTCAATGACACCTTAGACATTTTAAAAGCGACTGACTTTGATTTAATAATTTTAGAAACTTCAGGTATTGGTCAATCAGATACTGAAATAGAAGAGCATTCAGATGTATCTTTATACGTTATGACACCAGAATATGGTGCTGCAACGCAGTTAGAAAAAATAGACATGCTAGATTTTGCTGACATCATCGCGCTAAATAAATTTGATAAACGTGGTGCTTTAGATGCTCTTCGTGATGTGAAAAAACAATATAAACGTAACCGTGGCATGTTTGAAGCCGGTGATGATGAAGTACCGGTATTTGGTACTATAGCCTCACAATTTAACGACCGTGGCATGACCGAACTATACAACGCCGTGATCACTGAGTTAAATACTAAAGCGGGTTTAATCGTCGGTGATGTTTTATCTATAGATGGAACATTAGCCAATAAAAGTAGTGTTATACCGGGTGCTCGTATTCGTTATTTATCTGAAATATCAGAAAATAATCGAGGTTATGATGCTTGGGTTGAGAAGCAAACAAGCGTTGCACAAAAACTTTATGGTATTCATAAAGCGATTGAAACAACTAAAGAGACAGACTCAGAAGTATCGGCTGACTTAATCAATCAACTTGAAACTTTATATAACCATGTTGAGTTAGACTTAGATCCTAAAAACAAAGTATTGCTTGAGCAATGGACGTCTAAAGTTCAACGTTATAAAGATCCTGAATTTAAATTTAAAGTACGTAACAAAGAACTATCAATAGAAACTCATTCGAAATCATTATCCGGTTCTGATATTCCAAAAATCAGTATGCCTAAGTACCAAGGTTGGGGCGATATTCTAAAGTGGAATTTACAAGAAAACGTGCCGGGTGAATTTCCTTATACTGCGGGTTTATTTCCATTCAAACGTGAAGGTGAAGATCCTACGCGTATGTTCGCAGGTGAAGGTGGCCCGGAACGAACGAACCGCCGTTTCCATTATGTTTCTAAAGGGATGCCGGCGAAACGTTTATCAACAGCATTCGATTCAGTAACCTTATACGGTAACGATCCAGCTATTCGCCCTGATATTTACGGAAAAATTGGTAACGCTGGTGTGTCTATTTGTTGTTTAGATGATGCCAAGAAACTGTACTCAGGTTTTGATCTCGCCCATGCAATGACTTCAGTTTCAATGACCATCAATGGTCCTGCACCTATGTTACTCGGCTTTTTCTTAAATGCAGCGATTGATCAGCAGTGTGAACGTTTTATTACTGAAAACGGTTTAGAAAAAGAAGTTGCTGCCACCATTAAGAAAATTTATAAAGACAAAGGCTGTGAACGTCCAAGTTACCAAGGTGAATTACCTGAAGGTAACGACGGTTTAGGTTTGATGTTAATTGGTGTAACGGGCGATCAAGTGTTACCTCCTGAAGTCTACCAAGAGATTAAAGCAAAAACGTTAACTTTGGTGCGTGGCACGGTACAGGCAGATATATTAAAAGAAGATCAAGCACAAAATACTTGTATATTCTCTACTGAATTTGCATTGCGTTTAATGGGCGATGTGCAAGAGTATTTTATTGAAAAAGGTGTCCGTAATTTCTATTCTGTGTCTATTTCTGGCTACCATATAGCTGAAGCAGGCGCGAACCCAATTACCCAGCTGGCGTTAACCTTAGCCAATGGTTTTACGTTTGTAGAATATTACTTAAGCCGTGGTATGGACATTAACGAATTTGGTCCTAACTTATCCTTCTTCTTCTCGAACGGTATTGACCCTGAATATGCCGTAATTGGCCGAGTGGCTCGTCGTATTTGGTCAAAAGCGATGAAAAACAAATATGGCGCGAATGCACGTGCACAGATGTTGAAATATCATATCCAAACATCAGGTCGTTCATTGCATGCTCAAGAAATTGATTTCAATGATATTCGTACTACCTTGCAAGCACTTTACGCGATAAACGATAACTGTAATTCATTGCATACTAATGCTTACGATGAAGCTATTACGACACCGACCGAAGACAGTGTTCGCCGCGCGATGGCAATTCAATTAATCATCAACCGAGAATTAGGACTTTCTAAAAATGAAAATCCGATTCAAGGCGCGTTTATTATTGAAGAGTTAACTGACTTAGTTGAAGAAGCGGTATTAACTGAATTTGATCGTATTAATGAGCGTGGTGGTGTACTTGGCGCAATGGAAACCATGTATCAACGTGGCAAAATTCAAGAAGAAAGTATGTACTACGAGCATTTGAAACACTCGGGTGAATTTCCAATTATTGGCGTAAATACGTTCCTAAGCTCAACAGGGTCACCAACGGTTGTGCCTGAAGAAGTTATTCGCGCAACAGAAGAAGAAAAAACCTATCAAATTGACATGTTAGCCAGCTTAAATAAAGCTAATGAAGTTGAAGTAAAAGATTTGCTCAAACGTTTACAAACAGCGGCCATTAATCATGAAAACATTTTTGAGTTAATGATGGATGCTTGTAAGGTTTGTTCGTTAGGACAAATTGTTAATTCACTGTTTGATGCTGGCGGACAATATCGTCGTAACATGTAATTGGTCGTCTTTAAATAGCCGCTTTATTAGATCAAAGTATAATAGTATTGGTTTACTGCTTATGTTTTGATCTTATTTCTTTGTACAACTTTTTTTAAAAAATTGGAATTGAAAAATTATGACGACGTTATTTACTGAGCCAACTGAGTTAACTCAAGTACCAGAAAAATTCACCGCTTTTCGTATCCACCAAATTAAGGAAGGCGAGAAGAAAAAAATTACCAGTGGCTTTGAACAAATTGGTCTTGATGATTTAACGACAGGTGAAGTGGTAATTAAAGTTGCCTACTCAGACATTAATTACAAAGATGCACTAGCCGCAACAGGTAAAGGACGAATTTTACGGACTTATCCCTTAGTAGGCGGCATCGATTTATCTGGAATTGTGGTTAGCTCAATTGATGACAGATTCAAAGCGGATGATAAAGTGCTCGTTTGTGGCGCACAGCTTTCGGAACTTTACGATGGTGGTTATAGCGAATATGCCCGAGTCAAGGCAAATTCAGTTGTCGCATTACCGCAAGGTATGAGTTTACGAGATGTTATGGCCCTTGGTACGGCTGGTTATACCGCCGCAATCGCTATACAACGTATGGAAGATAACGGTCAAATTCCAGAACGTGGTCCTATTGTTGTTACGGGGGCTACAGGAGGTGTCGGTAGTTTTGCTATTAATATGTTGTCAAACATTGGCTATGAAGTTATCGCTATTACTGGCAAGACAGAGCAAGAAAGCTATTTAAGAGAGCTTGGCGCAACTAAGCTTATTAGTCGTCATGATATAGAAATGGGCAGTAAACCACTTGAAAACGCGCAATGGGGTGGAGCTATTGATAGCGTTGGCGGCGAAACTTTAGCTTGGCTTACACGAACCACCAATGTCTGGGGAAATATTGCTTCTATTGGTTTAGCGGGCGGTTATAAATTAGATACTACGGTGATGCCATTTATTTTACGTGGCGTAAGCTTGCTTGGTATCAACTCTGTAGAAATGCCAATATCAGTACGAACGCAAGGATGGAAACGCTTAGCTGCCGACCTGAAACCTTCTAAATTAGCATTGATTTCTCCAACAACAATTCCTTTTTCTGAGTTACCAGAGGCTTTTGACGCATATGTCGACGGTACAGTAACAGGTAGAACTGTTGTTGAAATTGATGGAAGTTTATAGTACTTACCTAACAATAAGTCTGATAATAAGTTTGATCAAAAATTTGATGAACGTTATTTTAATCCTTTGAAGTGAAACTTATGCAACAATCTCCGGTTAACTTTTCCGAAAAATTAACAGCTAATGGCAAAATTATAGCCATTGCTGAACTTAATGCTCCTAAATCATTAAATGCATTAAGTTTGCCAATGATACTTTTACTGACAGAGCAATTGAATCACTGGCAGAGCAATGATGATATTGTCGTAGTTTTGCTAAAAGGAGCTGGAGATAAGGCATTTTGTGCAGGTGGAGATGTCGTCAGTCTTTACCATCACTTAAAAAATGAAAGCTTTCCTATTAGTGATGAAACAATAGTTTCGTCAAAAGCTCTAGAGTTTTTTCAACATGAATACCAGCTTGATCAACTCATACACGCCTATACAAAACCTATATTAGCCTGGACAAATGGCTATGTTATGGGCGGTGGTATTGGGTTAATGGCTGGCGCTAGTCATAGAGTGAGTACAGAAAAAACCTTGATGGCAATGCCTGAAGTCACTATTGGCTTATACCCAGATGTTGGCGCAAGTTGGTTCCTTAATAAAATGCCTGATAATATCGGTTTGTTTTTGGGATTAACGGGGGCAATATTCAACGGGGTAGATGCTAAGCTGTTAGGGCTTGCTGACTATCTTATTGCTAGTAATAAATTAGACGACATTGTAAAAAAGCTAATCGATGCGAGATGGCAAGATGAAGTGAAAAATCATCAACTTCTCAGTGATACGTTAGCAGCATTAAGAATTGAAGAAAAAGAACAACCAGAATCACTTATTGTGAGGCATAAAGAAGTTATAGCTGAATTAACAAATTCTAATAATATTGCTGAAATACATCAAACTATCCTTGATGGTGACTTGAATGGCAGTAATAAAGAGACAATCGATGATAAATGGCTTCAAAAAGCACAACAAAAAATGCAAAATGGAAGCCCATTAAGTTGTGCCCTTATATATCAGCAATTAAAACGCTGTAAAAGTTATACATTAGAACAGTGTTTTGAAAGCGAACTGAACTTGTCGTTGCGTTGCTGCCAACAAACTGAATTTTCAGAAGGTGTTAGAGCATTGCTGGTTGATAAAGACAAAAGTCCACAATGGCGTTACAAGAATATAAACGACATTGAACATAAAATAATAGCGTGGTTCTTTAAGCCACTACCTATATCCAAATAAAGAAACAAATAAATTAGAAATACAAGCATAAGCCAGAGGAAAGATATGAACTTAACAAATAAAACTATCGTAATTACAGGTGGCGGACAAGGCCTAGGTCGTTCAATGGCAATTAGCTTAGCAACGCATGGTGCGAAATTAGCTTTGATCGATTTAAACGAAGAGCTTTTGCAAGAAACAGTACAACTTATCGAAGATGCAGGTTCATCTGCAAAGTATTATCTCGCTAACGTAACAAATGAAAGTGACGTTGAAGCTACCTTTATTAAAATTAATAGTGATTTTGAAGGTATTGATGGCTTAATTAATAATGCTGGTATATTACGTGACGGCATGTTTGTTAAAGCAAAAGACGGTGTAGTTGCTAAGAAAATGTCATTAGATCAATTTCAGTCAGTCATAGATGTGAATTTAACGGGTGTTTTCTTATGTGGTCGTGAAGCCGCCGTTCACATGATTGAAGGTAAACGGAAAGGCGTCATCATTAATATGTCGTCAATTGCTCGTGGCGGTAATATGGGACAAACTAATTATGCTGCATCGAAAGCAGGCGTAGTTGCGATGACAGTAACTTGGGCTCGTGAGCTTGGACGACACGGAATTCGCGTCGGCGCAATAGCTCCGGGTGTTATTCGCACAGCTATGACAGACGCAATGAAACCAGAAATGCGTGACCGCCTTGAAAGCATGAAACCTGTGGGCCGTTTAGGCGAAGCAGATGAAATTGCTCATACCGTGAAGTACATTTTCGAGAATGAATTCTTTACTGGTCGTGTCGTTGAAATCGATGGCGGTCTTTGCATGTAGTTTATTACATGTTTTAAACATCGCTTAAGAAAAGACAAATATTGAAAAAGACGAGTTATGCTCGTCTTTTTCAATTAATATAATAAATAACGCATTTATGGCGGTTAAGTCAGAAGAAATAACTTATGAAAAAAGCACTGTTTTTAGACCGAGATGGCATTATCAATGTCGATCATGGTTACGTTTATAAAAAAGAAGAGTTCGAATTTATCGATGATATCTTTACTGTTTGTCTCGATGCGCAGATTAAAGGCTATGAAATATTTGTTATTACCAATCAATCGGGAATTGCTCGCGGTAAATATACGGTTAAGGAGTTTGATGAATTATCGCTATGGATGACAAGTGTATTCAAGACGAAAGGTATTGTTATATCTGATGTATATCATTGCCCCCATCACCCTGATAAAGGACTAGGGGAGTTTTTAAAGGTTTGTAACTGCAGAAAACCTGAACCAGGGATGCTTTTAAAGGCAGAGAAAGAACATAACATTGATTTAGTAAATAGTGTTTTTATTGGTGATAAAATTTCTGATATGCAAGCTGCTGATAATGCTGGCATTAAAAATAGAATTCTGCTTGTAGAAAAATATAACGACGACCAAGTTATAAAAGCGCAGCGTATCAAAGAAATTATTCAAGCTAGCCATTATATTTGTTGACTTGTTTAATAAATGAACGGGTGAACGTTTATTTCAGATTTATGACAGAAAAGAGTTGACGCACAGCCAGAAATGTCTAGAATGCGCTCCAGTTCCAAGGGGCAACCCAAGGAGCTGTTTTGATAAGTTAACTACTCCTTATAGGAGCTAAAGAGCTAACTTAACGTTTACTTTTAATCAGGTAAGAAGCTTCAAAAGAAACTTTGAATTAAGTTAAATAAAACGTTGACATCAAAACTGAGACGCGT
>MAAB01034826.1_pt1 | contig 15134 bp, 15 predicted proteins | sample 1115991 | NCBI WGS metagenome assembly MAAB01 (sample SAMN04961124, study PRJNA320927) | seawater metagenome | isolation source: sample BD02T18 sea water enriched with oil for 18 days | place: USA:Gulf of Mexico | collected 2013-07-27
AAACCAGCATGATTTGGGACTTTGGCCTAGTTAAGAAAGTGCTAAGAAACTGGCTGGACGATGAACTTGATCACAGGTTGCTGGTACCGATAAAATCAAACAACCTGAGCTACGAAATCAAGCAAGATAGAATTTACATCAGCTGGAAGTTTGCCGGTGATAAGATTTTCACAATGGAAGCTCCCATTGAATCCGTTGCATTAATAGATGCGACGAACATCAATGAAAAAACAACATCACAGTGGTGCTTAAAGCAATTAAGCCAACACTTCCCTGATAACTTGGAGCATATACAACTTAATTTTGAAGCGGAAGATATTAACTCCGCTTTTTATCACTACAGTCATGGGCTTAAAAAACACGACGGCAACTGCCAGCGAATCGCTCATGGTCACCGTTCACGCATTCAAATCTGGCGCGATGGCTCACGAGATAGCAACCTGGAAATGAGCTGGGCGGAACGTTGGGCCGATATCTACATAGGTAGCGAAGATGACCTAGTGCGAACCGATGACAATGCACAAATGCACTTTGCCTACGATGCTCCACAGGGTCACTTCAAGCTTTCCCTACCTAAGGGCGAATGTTACATGATGTCCAGCGATACAACGGTTGAGTGCATCGCTGCCCATATCGCTCAAATACTGCAGCAAGAAAATCCCAACTGCAGCATCACTGTAAAGGCGTTTGAAGGCCTCCATAAAGGCGCTATTTTCGAGTACAACCTGGGAATGCCCAACTAATAGCTAAGCTTCTGCGGCAGCCACTGCCGCTTTATAATTTTCCATCTCACGACGGACCTTAGTCATCTGAGCCTGAAGACTAACCGCATCATCGGCCTTCATTTGACTTATCTTGTACTGTAACTGCTCGACAACCGCTTCACATTCTCTTGCTTTCTTATTGTAATATTCTTGCATAATTCCCTCTTAGCTATCCGTGTATCCTACAACCTACTTAATCGTTAACTTCTTTCGGTGATTAGTATGCAACGCTCACCAATGCACTGTAAAGAGGCTAATTGGGCCATACTGAACCTTCAACAATTCAACCTATGCGTATGAATATAACGGCAAAGCCTCAGTGACCTTTTTGACATATTGACGCGCTTCGGCATGCTTTAAGTTACTGCGTAAATGGGCATAAACTTGCTTGGGCGATAAACGATTAATTAATGGAAATGCTTTCTTAATTGATGTCGTACCGTTGAATGCACGAGCAACATTACCCGCCCCAGTATTGTAGGCCGCGATCACACAAAGCCTCCTGCTATCGGCATCAGCAATACCTTTCAGATACTTTTTATCAAGAATATGAAGGTAAGCAGCCCCCATTTGAATATTCGTAGCAGGCTTAAACAAATCAGCCCCTGTTAATAAACGTTCACGACCAAAAACGAGGCGACTAGCATCACGTCCAGCAGACTTTGGAACAATCTGCATAAGACCAAAAGCAGGGACATGGCTACGAGCCATGGGATTAAAAGCAGACTCTGTATGCATAATGGCCATAATAAGTGGTGCCGATACCTGCCAGCGAGACGCTGCTTTTTGCACCTCACCCACATACCCATAAGCCCTTTTTGCCAGACTATTACTCGGTAATTTAGCGACTAATGTAAGGATCTCTCCGTGCCTTCCTACTTTACGAATCAAACGAGCCCGCTTATTTAAATCTGCTGCTAAATCGGTATCAAGACCCAATATCGTACGCTGACTATTAGGCTGCGCATCACCAACCACCTTTGTCAAAACAGGATCAACGTTATAAGCCGAGTCAATATCCATCGACAAGGCTGCCAAAAATTCACGCCCAGCATCCGCTGGAGAAAAACCGTTTAAACGCTCGCCTTGAATGGATATTCTAATTTCATTATTGGCAAAATCGACTACACGCTTTACATCCATTGTCGGGCTATAATCTACCCAAGTGGTTGAATCAGACAATTCGACTTGAGACCAAAACTGACTGATCTCTTGCTGGTATTGTTGATAGGCTTCCTGATAAGTCTTTTTAAACTCAGCGTATTCATCTTCAACCTGGAACAAACCTCGGTTCAGCTCGCTCTTATAATCCTCAAATTCATCCGCATATACTGGACTTAGAGCCCAAGCAGGCATCGAACAACAAGCCGCTAACTGTAAGCTTTTCGTCAGTAATTTCCGCCTTGAATAATCCTGCATAATAACAATTTCCCTTGTCTCTTTTATTTTTCCAAAAGGATAACCTAGATCAGTTAAATAGACATCATTAAGCCCTTATTAAGCGAATACTTTAAACGATATTAATAATTACTATTAAATACGAATGATTCTACGTTATACTTAAGACAACCTCACTTGCTGTAAAATTAGTACCTGAATCGCTTATGACATTATGTGAAATCAAAAAGAAAGATATCTCCCGCGAAATTGACCGCATTCAAAAAATGGTCACTGAGCCGGAATACATCTGCAGCAAATGCTTGCGCAGCGCATCAAAACAAAAATTCCTTTGCAAGCCAAGCTCACTAGAACAGCTTGGTTCTTAAGCTCCAACTATACCTCTAACCACATACCTGATATTAAAATAATCCAACATCTTCGCATCTAGCCAAGACATCACACTCGCTATCGCGTAAAATCTTCTGCCTAAAATTTAGCGGGCTCGAGTGAGCAAAATAAGGGTAGTAGCATGAAATCGGTTGTCGAAGCATTATTATCACAAACCATAGAGATACTTAAGCAACAAGGTGTGCTTGCCGAGGATGTAACCCCGCGTATAAACATTCAAAATACCAAAGATAAAAGTCACGGCGACTTTGCCTGTAATATCGCTATGATGCTCGCCAAGCCTGCGGGAATGAATCCACGCGAGCTAGCAGAAAAAATAATCACCGCCCTTCCCGTCGATCCACGCATAGCAGATACTCAAATCGCCGGCCCCGGTTTTATTAACTTTTTCGTTAACGATTCCTGGCTAGAACAACAAGTAAGTAATGCATTAGCAGATGATCACCTAGGCATAAAAAAAGCCGATCAGATTAAAACTATTGTTGTAGATTACAGCTCACCCAACCTTGCTAAAGAAATGCATGTAGGCCACTTACGCTCAAGCATCATCGGCGACGCCGTTGTTAGAGCCTTAGAGTTTGAAGGTCATACTGTCGTGCGTCAAAACCACGTTGGCGACTGGGGAACTCAGTTCGGAATGCTTCTAGCCTACATGGAAGAGCAACAAAATAATGGTGAAGCCCTAGATCTTGCTGACTTAGAGGGTTTTTATCGTGCCTCCAAGCAGCGCTTTGACGAATCAGAAGAATTTGCCAATCGTGCACGTGAGCTGGTTGTTGCTTTGCAGTCTGGCGATGAATATTGCAATAAACTCTGGGCTGAATTTAATAGCATCTCCCTTGAGCATTGCTTAGCGCTTTATAAACGCCTGGATGTGAGCCTTACAGCTAAAGATGTACGTGGTGAGAGTGCCTATAATAACGACCTACAAAGCATTGTAGACGAATTAACTCGCAGTAAATTACTTACCGAATCCCAGGGAGCTCAGTGCGTCTTCCTTGATGAATTCAAAAACAAAGAAGGCGATACCCTTCCAATTATTGTACAGAAAGCCGGTGGTGGCTTTTTATACGCTACCAGTGATCTTGCCGCGATTCGCTACCGCGCCCAACAATTACAAGCAGACCGCGTATTGTATTTTGTTGATCAACGCCAAGCTCTACATTTTAATCAAGTATTTGCCTTAGCTCACAAAGCAGGATTCGCCAGCGAAGAAACCAGCTTAGAGCACTTAGGCTTTGGCACCATGAACGGTGAAGATGGCAAGCCCTTTAAAACCCGCAGTGGTGGTACTGTTAAACTCGTTGATCTATTGGACGAAGCAGAAGTTCGCGCCATTGATTTAGTTCGCAGTAAAAATCCAGAAATGGCTCAAGCAGAGCTAGAGAATATCGGTAAAACTGTTGGCATTGCCGCTGTTAAATATGCCGACCTTTCGAAAGATCGCTCTCGTGATTACATATTCAACTTCGACCAAATGCTCAGCTTTGAAGGCAATACTGCGCCTTACCTTATGTATGCTTATACCCGCGTAGCCAGCATATTTGAAAAAGCCGGCCTAGATATGAATACCATTCAAGGTGAAGTAAAACTAGAACAAGAAAAAGAAAAAGATTTAGCCAATAAGCTAATGCAGTTTCCGGAAATACTTGCACGGGTTACCAGTCGCGGCCAACCACATACGCTATGTAGCTACATCTATGAAGTTGCCGGCCTCTTCTCTAGTTTTTACGAGAACTGCCCTATCTTGAGCGCTGATAGCGAAGAGCAAAAACAAAGCCGCTTAAGACTTGCAGCCCTCGCCGGCAAAACGATTAAGCAAGGTTTGAACATCCTAGGGATTAGCACTCTAGAACGCATGTAATTGCTTTGATTTTAGCTAAAGCAGGTAGCGAAATGCTTCCTACCTGCTTTATGTTGCTTCAATAACGGGATAAGCAAGCTCCCCCCATTGCTGATCACTGGCATTCAACATAATTTCAATAATAGTCGGCATCAGACTCGCCAACATTTCAACACCATCTTGCACCTGCTCACGATTCACTCGACTTTGATAGGTAGAGCCGCCTTGCAGCACCTGGCTGCGCAATACATATAAACGGTCCAATACAATTGAAAACAAATTGGCGACCTGCTTACGGCTTAGATAATTGAGTGCCTCAACCGACGAGCGATCAAAACTTTCACGCCAACTTTCTTTAACCAATACATCCCCTTCATTAGACTGCCTAGCCAGCCGCTGAGCCTGCCAGAACTCGGCAAATACATAGGGGTTTTTTATCAGTGCCTTTACAGAACCAGAATACTCATGCCATAAACAATGATATATCTTTTGCTCATCATCAAAAGCAATCAGTTTTTCAATGAAAGGGATAATTGACTCATCCCCTTCAACGTAAAAACAGGCACTAAAGCTTATCCATAAATTAATAAAAGCCTGATCGTCATTATCGCTTTCAAGCTGCTCAGCCGCCGCCTTTAACCAACTTAGCGCTCGATGCAGTCGTGTTTGATGAAGATTGTCGATACCACGCCTTTTATCTTTCAATACCTGTTTAAGCGCTTCAGTCCTAAGCCCCAATCCTTTATTCGACATCCTTTACCCTTCCACCGTGCTTTCAACCAATCTTTGACCATACTTTACAGTACAGTTATGGCTTAGCCTTGCATTTATCCAGTATTCACCTTATATATAAGCGATTAATAAGTAAATCACGGCTACTGCCAAAAGGACTCGCATGAACGACCAAATCACTCAAGATGCTATGCAAAGCAGCCAAAGCTCTGCACTGGCAACCAGTAAAGTACTTTCCAATACTTACTTCCTATTAGGCATGACCCTCGTTTGGTCAGCCATTGTTGCCGGCACAGCCATGGTAATGAACCTTCCACACCCTGGACTGATCATCACCCTGGTAGGTTTCTATGGTTTATTGTTTATGATTGAGAAAAACAAAGAGTCCAGCCTAGGCTTATTGTTTACCTTTCTTTTGACTGGCTTTATGGGCTATACCCTAGGTCCGATTCTAAACATGTACATCAGCGCAGGCCTTGAGGGTGCTATTGTGACGGCTCTTGGCGGTACCGCATTAACGTTTGTTAGCTGCTCTATTTACGCACTAACAACTAAACGCGACCTTTCATTCTTAGGTGGCATGTTAACAGCGGGCTTTTTCGCTATCATCGCAATGATGGTTGCCAACATTTTCTTACAGATCCCTATCCTAGGCTTAGCCATTAGCGGTATGTTTGTTTTGTTCTCTACAGCCGCTATTTTATATACCACTCAGAGCATCATTCGTGGTGGCGAAACTAACTACATCTCAGCGACGGTCACACTGTATGTGTCGATCTACAACCTATTCTTAAGCCTACTTAGCCTCTTAGGTATTATGAACGACGATTAATACATTCTTAGATATAAAAAAAGCGCCGTAGGCGCTTTTTTTATATCTAATGAAATTATAACGTTACTGAATTGATATTAATTCCACATCAAAAATCAAAACAGAACCACCAGGAATTGAGCCCGCTGGTCGACTGCCATAAGCCAGCTTACTAGGAACAAATAAACGCATTTTTTGACCTTCAACCATCAACTGCAAGCCTTCAGTCCAGCCACGGATTACCTGATTAAGTCCGAATTCAAGGGGCTGCCCACGATCAACCGAGCTATCAAAAATAGTACCGTCAATTAAGGTACCATGGTAATGAGCCAATACCTTTGATTTAGCCGTAGGAGAAGCTTCTCCATGACCTTCTTCTAAAACTAAATATTGCAGCCCAGATTCAGTCTCAACCACACCTTCTTTTTCTTTATTTTGAGTTAAAAATTCCGCACCCTCTTCAATATTACCCGCCACACTAGTGCCATTGGTTCCTGCAAAAGCACGGCGTAGGGCGTAAAAAATCAGCGCAGCGATGGCGACATATAAGAAAGTCATAAGCATAAAAAATCCTCGGCAATAGTTAATTGGCGAGGATTTTATCAGAAGCTGATCTAGCTTGCTGGATTGATAATGTCAAAGCATGTAAAGCTATTACCTTTCCTAGCCTATACAGCCTTTACCTCGGCCAACGGGATAATTCTAAAGTGCGTCAAAGCAAAACCGATACACAAGATTGGCCCCAATAAGTTGAAGAATGCATAAGGTAGATAAGATAAAGTCGCGACCCCTAAAGTACCCGCCATGTAAGCACCACAAGTATTCCATGGTATAAGCGGCGACGTCATCGTGGCCGAGTCTTCTAGTGTTCTAGATAAGTTCTGAGGTGCTAGGCCACGCTTAGCATATTCCAACTTGTACATCCGACCCGGTAAGACAATCGCAATATATTGATCTGCTGTCATCACATTAGCGCCAATACAAGTAAATACTGTGGTAACCACAAGGCCTGCTGTAGATTCTACCGAGCTCAAAATAGAGGACAATATACGCTGCAAAAATCCAACGTGTTCCATCACAGAGCCAAAAGCCATTGCACATAAGATCAGCCAAACAGTATTCAGCATACTGCTCATGCCGCCTCTAGAAAGTAAGCTATCAAGGGCGGCATGACCGGTATTAGAGCTGTAACCGTCAAATAAAACCTTCCACACAGCGAGAACATTTTGCTCAACCACATTCAGGCCATCACTAAACTCGGAAACAATTGCAAAGCGGGCAATCGCTTCTGGCTGGAATAAGATCGCAAACAAACCTCCCACTAATGCCCCAGCAAATATTGTGGGTAGCGCCGGCACTTGCAACCACGCTAGAGCAAATACAAATACAACGGGTATCAACAGATGAATACCGATACTAAAGTTGCCCTCTAGACCCTGCATCGTTTCACGAATGGATTGCTCAGAAGCTAATGATGGCTCACCGCCCATAAAGGTAAACAGAACAAGCGCAATAATAAAACTAGGCACCGTAGTCCAAAGTAGGTTTTGAATATGCAAAAATAAAGGCGTTCCCGTAACCGCAGAAGCCAAGTTCGTAGTATCAGAAAGTGGTGATAACTTATCACCAAAATAGGCACCAGAAATTACCGCACCCGCAGCAACCGCAGGGTCAAGCTGCATGGCCATAGCCATCCCCATAAAGGCTACACCTAAGGTACCAGCAACCGTCCAAGAACTGCCAATACTCATCGCAGCAATGCCGCACACCAAACACGCGGCGGCATAAAACCATTCAGCACTGATCAACATCAAACCATAATAGATTAAACTTTGAACCGTTCCCGCAAGCATCCAACTACCAATCAAGGCACCAACAACCAGTAAAATTAGAACGGCAATCATGGCATTAGCGATGCCAGAAATAATACCCTTCTCTATATCAGCCCACTTATGGCCAAGGCGTGTTCCGATCAGAGATGCTACCGCGGCAGCAATTAATAACGCAATCTGATTACCTCCGTAAGAAGAATCATCAGAAAAATAATAGACAGATCCTGCTAGCATAAACATTAGCAGTACAACAGGTAGCAAAGCGAGACCCAGCGAGACCTGCTTAATCGATGGTGAAGGTATTAAACCGGATTCAGTTGAATTGGACATAAAAACTCATAATCAGTAGTTTCCTGAACACATTGTTCAGTTTGTAATATTCTAACCAATTAGTTAACTTTCACTAATAGCTAGTTACATAAAAAAACAAACCAACCCAGATCATAAAGGCAATCGCGCCCCAACTTGCAAGGAACTGGATGAAAGACCATCAAAATCCGTACGACTAAACTCTAGGTAAACCACTGCATTACTTTCAGTTTGCGCTCCCGAAGGAAAAGTAAAACCTAGGGTTTGTAGATCTGAACACCCTTCTTTCGACCAAGGCTGAACAAAACCGGACAATACCGCTGACCAGCAATGACGTCCATAGCGATAATACGGCCCATAACTTAAGGACGAGTATTTATTGTTTAATGGGACCTGCAATGCCAGTTCCCAAGAGAGACTAATCCCTTCAAACATTGGATGTACTTCATCATCGTCATCACGTTCTTTCGCATCTTCATCGCCACTCCAGTGCCACACACCTATTTGAGTACTAACAAAGGGCAACCACTGCACACCAACAGCAGTCTTTAATAACTGACTTGCAGCGCCCTCCTCAGTTTCATCCAGCACATGCACACCCAAGCCTAAAGCCAAATCCACATAAGGCTCCGGTTCAGCCAAACAGCTGGGTACGACAAATAAAAGGCATAAATAACGATATAACTTAGCCTTCATTCACCATCTCCCAAACGATATTCACTAAACGCTCTATTTTCACATTAGATAGCTGGCGGTAATCAAAATATGGACAAACAATCACTCGCCGCCTTTCACTCACGGCAAAATCTGCATCCAGCCAATTTAAGCCCATACCACTCAAAAGAACCTCAGCATAGCCCTTCCCCATAACAATCCGTATGCTCTGGCCATCAAGTTGATTCATGCCCTGTTGAAGGGCAAAGCTATCAAAGACCAATTCCGTCTCACTATCCTTTTGCAACAAGCACTCATCGCGATATCCTTGCCAGGTTTTAAATGCCAATACTTTTGAATTATTAGCTTTACCAGCAAGGGCAAAGATAAATTTGGCATAAACGTTAAAAACCTTACGCCAATGATTACCCGTTTCATCGGCAATATACTTAACCTCACCCTTTCGCATATCATTTAATACTTCCACAGTAGAGTAGTCGCTTAATGGTGGGCGATTGGCGGTATAAACTTTAATCATGAAAACTACTGCTCTAGATCAATCGCCTACAGTGTAACTGATATATAGTGCAAGCTTATCTTATTTGGGTACTAAAGATGATCGCCAAACTCCTTCGTCATGACGCACCAATATGGCAAATTTCCTTCCGCCCTTTCTTCTTGGTCGCAAGCTTATTTATTACCTTCGCATTGGTTCTATGGGGTTTAATCCTCACTAACAGTCTTCCTGACAAACTATCTAATTATAACCCCTACGCAGGCTGGTTTGTTTGGCATGGCCATGAAATGATTTTTGGTTTCGTACAAGCAGTAGCGATAGGGTTTTTACTAACCGCGTCACGAAATTGGGCGGGGCAGCCTGGGATCTCATCAAACTTCATAAAACTATTAGTCGCAAGCTGGGTATTGGCAAGATTGGCATGGCTGATCCCAAGCATGCCCACCATATTACTTGGAATTTTTGATGCCTCAACCCCACTGCTTGCAGCTCTAGGTTTGGCTCATACCCTTCGCGGTGGCGAAAGAGACCATGGTCAAGGAAGCCAGCGTCACAACTGGCCGTTCGTATTATTACTTATGATTTTTGCCGCTATTCAAATACTGTTCCATTACTTACAGGCCTTACAAGCACAATACCTTAGCTTATTAATGCAGGCTGCAGTCTTAATGATGGCCGCAATGACTCTTTGGGTTTCCGGCAGAGTACTGCCCTTCTTTACTCGAGCACGACTACAAACCCAACCTCCTTCCATCCCGAAAAGCTTGCTCACTATTTCAATGACATCAAGTTGGCTATTAATACCCTTTCTGGTGGCAAGCCAAATTTATGCTGAAAGCATTTTTCTTACAATAATTGCTTGTATATTAACTATCATAGCGGCGGCATCCCACAGCTATCGATTATTTTTATTCTATCGCAAAGGAGTAACAACAGAGCCAATGCTCTGGTCACTATACTGTGCATATGCTTGGATCATTACTGGCTACTGCTTGATTGCTCTCAGCATGGCTATTGAATCTAACGTCCCCTGGTTACATGCTATTACCATTGGCGGCTTATTAACCATGATCATCAGCATGATGGCGCGCATTAGTCTCGGGCACACAGGAAGGCCAATAATTGCGCTACCGGGAATACCCAGCGTATTCATTGCCATTCAAGTTGCCACATTCGTGCGCATCACTCAACAGACCCAAGCTGGATACCTGTTGACCATACTAATTCTGCTGATGGCCCTGACTATATTTTTGAAACAATACCTACCTATATTGATCAAGCCAAGATCCGATGGGAAATTAGGCTAACGACTTATCGAATCCTCTTGATGATCGTTTTCTACAGGCATAAAAAAGGTGCATATGAAATGCACCCTTTTAACAACTAGCCATTACTACCTAGCGACGGTTACCAAGGTAAGAGCTCCCCATTGGAGTGCCAAAAACTGCCAGAGCTTGCTAAAGTTAACTCTTCGATTCTTTCGGCCAATTGCGCAGCGGCCTGCTCAGGGCTAATATCACCATTAAAGCCAACCATACGGGTCTGTACAAAACCAGGATGCAACAAAGCAACAGCAATACCCTTAGGTTTTAAATCGATTGCTAACGACTTACCAATTGCATTCAATGCCGCTTTTGAAGCACGATACCCGTAATAACCACCAGAGCCGTTGTCCGAAACCGAACCCATACGACTGGTAATCATGGCGACCTTACTTCCCTCCCAAAGCATGCTCTGAAAAGCATGAGTCACCCTTAACGGTGCTATGGCATTAATCTCTAACTGAGTTTGAATATTATCAAAATCCAGCTCATCCAGTGTTTCATTCATAAACACACCGGCATTATTAATCAGCACATCAATTTTTTGCCCCGAATCGGAGCTAATTAAGGTATCGGCTAAGACATTAGCCACCATATTAATTGAGTCTTCGCTGCGTACATCGATATCACTGATCACCATATCGGCGAGTTCATCTAGTTCTTCTGAAGATTCACGACAAATACCGATAACGGTATAATCAAGTTGACGATAGTGCTTAGCCAACTCCAAACCAATGCCACGATTAGCACCAGTAATAACTACATTTTTCATACTCATCTCTCTAAAGTTGTCGATATTAAAATCAGCATTTTGTACTAAGCTAATATTACGATACGCTACAAAGTCAGTGATACTAACCAATACGAGCACTCATGTCTCTGCAAACAAAGTTAACATCATGGTTAGAGTCGATTCAAAGCGGCTTTATCTTAATATTGCCAATCGTCATACTCGGATCATTGGCTCTAACACTGCTGCAAATCCCACAACTATTCTCCGGTTACCTAGATCATAGTTTTTTACTCCAGCTTGCTCGCTGGCTTCTCGATGCTAGCTATGGAGCAATGGCCCTAATATTAGCCATCAGCATCAGCCATGATCTGAGCTCCAAATACAAAGAACAATTTAAACTGCCCTACTTTTGTAACCATAACCGGTATCACCCTTGTATGCTTATTCGGCATCCTTAAATTGGACTATGGCCAAGACTTAATCAGCAATCTAGGGGTTACTAGCATTGCTAAGGCTATCATTTGTGCCATCGTTGCAACCGAACTCTGCGTTTTCTTCTATAACAACCGCATCAGCCAATTTAAGTATCTACAGCACGAAACCAATGACAACATGCAATTTGCAATTCGGGCAGTATTTCCGGCAATTTTCGTCCCCTTCATAATTGTGGGCAGCTACAGTTTTTTCTTGTTAGACATTAAAATACTGCCGCAGATAATTCCTTTTTTTATCGGAGAAGTAAGTTTAGTCGATGGTTTCAGTTATTTACAAACTTGTACCCTTATACTTATCAATCAATTGGTTTGGTTTGTTGGTATACATCCATCTTCGTTGATCGAAATAAGTAAAGACGTGATTTTCACAATCGACAAAAGTGCCATCTACTCACGACAGTTTTTAGATATTTACGCCCACTCCGGAGGCGCCGGTGCTACCTTGGGTTTAATCATAGCTATGTTGTTTTCAAAGAGAAGTCACCACAAAAGGATTGCACAGTATTCAATATTACCCGGCATATTTAATATCAATGAACTTCTAATATTTGGCATACCTATAGTACTCAATCGCTATTTACTGCTGCCTTTTATTTTGGCCCCGATAGTTGCCACAACCCTAGCACGGATATTTTTCGAACTGAATATTTTATCCCTCGATTCAAGCCAAACTTCTTGGAATACCCCCGTACTCTTATCTGGATATTTAAGCAGCGGGGGATTCTCAGCCGTTTTTCTACAACTTTTCTTCATTGCCCTGTCCACACTCATTTACTGGCCCTTTGTGAAACGTTACGACCAAGCTCTAATAGAGAAAGAAGCGCTAGTGGCAAAATCAATCATCAGAGAATTGTGCAAACCTGAGTTGGATTTTAACAATTTAATGACTCAGCAATCTAAGATGGGACATTTTTGTCGAATGTTAAAACAGGATATGAGCGAACAACTAGGGGATGATTATTTTGAGATGCACTACCAGCCCAAAATGGATAAAAACAGCCGTATTAACGGTGCTGAAGCACTCGTACGCTGGCACCACCCCAAATATGGCAACCTGCCTCCCATTATTTTTGTCAGCATCGCAGAAACCAGTGATCAAATTAATATTCTAGGCCGCTGGATTAACGAACGCTGCATGCAAGACATTAAACAGCTTCATGAAGCTGGTTTACCTGCCTTGCAAGTTGCAATCAATGCCTCCCCCAAACAATTAATAGATAAAAATTTCTTCAGTGATTTTTTATCTATTATTGATAAATACCAGATACCCTACCCCCAAATTGAACTTGAAATCACCGAAGGTCAGAAACTTCATTTAACTGATGAAACCTTAGAAGGCATCAAACAATTATCTCAAAAAGGTATCTCTATCGCTGTCGATGACTTTGGCATGGGCTATACATCTCTTCGATATTTAAAATCTTTTAAAGTCGATACTATAAAGCTCGATGGCAGTATCGTGTGTGATGTAACCAGAAGTAATGTCGTACAAGAAATAATTAGAAGCCTGGCCTCACTGACTCAATCTATGAATAGCAAGCTTGTCGCGGAATGGGTTGAGGATGAAGAACAATTCAATGAGCTTATTAAACTTGGCTGCAATCAGTTTCAAGGCGCCTACTTCAGTATGCCAGTGAACAAAGAAATCCTAATCGAGCAATACGCAAACCCTACTTCAAAAAGCAATGAATAGCGTTTAAGCAGAAGAACTCTGCTCTAGCTCACAAACGCTTTCTCTTCTCTTTAAAACGCGGCAATGTAACCCCGCGACGAATAGCATAAGCCCGAATAAATAAAATACTGCTACTGGCAATAAGGCTGGCGGTTAATTCTGCAACTTCATTTTCGACCAATAAAATATACATCCAACTTCCTAGCCAAGAGGCCGTTGCAAATAATGGACTGCGAAAAACCCATGGTTCTTCATTGCATAATACATCTCGTAATATGCCCCCCATCACACCGGTAATAACCCCCAGAAAACTTGCTACTAACCAAGAGGCGCCTAAATTTAAAGCCGCTTCGGTACCGGTAATACTGAATAAAGCTAAACCAATCGCATCAAGAATTAAAAATGTACGCACCGGCATTACCAGCCAACGAGCAAGAATAAAAACACTGGTCGCAGCGATGATAGCGACCAGCAAATATAGCTCATCGGCAATCCAAAATACTGGGCGATCCAGCAACATGTCCCGCAAAGAGCCACCACCTAATGCCGCCGCCAAAGCGACAACGATGACACCAAATAAATCAAAGCGCTTTGCTCCCGCTTCCACAACTGCCGCGCCAGCCATAGCCGCGACTGCAGCCATGCCTAACCAATAGGTCACTAGGGAATAATTTTCGATGGAGAATGTTGCCAAATTCATTATGCAATACTCATCAAATTACGGGCTTCCCGCGTGGGCGAATATCCAATAAATAATGACCGTAAACTTCTTTCTTCACTAAGTCTAAAACAAGTACCATCGCAATTTCTGCGTATTGCGATTGTATCAATACGTGCTCATATTGATCCCCCATGCGATACACATGCCCAACCACACCCGCGGTGCAATCATACTCACCAAAATCTTCCGCAGGAATTGCTTCAACATAGGCCCAAAAATCAAATAGCGGCTCACCGGCTTCAATTTTTTCAGGCTTACCTATTTTTGTTGCCGAAAATTCTTCAGCTGATAATTTACGAACGTCCATCTTCACCCTCTTTCTCTAAGGTAGAAACAAATAAAGCCAGCAAGCTGGCTTTATTTGTTCAATAGAAACCAAGCTAATGTTTATTCAGCTTTCGGTTTCTCACGCAGTTTAATATTCAATTCACGTAACTGAGCATTGGCCACAACACCTGGCGCATGTGTCATTGCACAAGCCGCTGATTGTGTTTTAGGGAATGCGATCACTTCACGAATAGAAGTTGACCCAGTCAACAACATAACCAAACGATCTAGACCAAATGCCAAACCACCGTGTGGTGGCGCGCCAAACTTCAAACCATCTAATAAGAAGCCAAACTTCTCTTGCTGTTCTTCTTCGCTAATACCCAAGATCTCAAACACAGTTTCTTGCATAGATTGATCGTGAATACGGATTGAACCGCCACCCAACTCACAACCGTTAAGAACCATGTCGTAGGCACGAGAAAGCGCAGTCAAAGGATTCGCTTTTAATTCTTCAGGGCTACACGAAGGCGCCGTGAAAGGATGGTGAATTGCAGTAATGCCGCCATCTTTAGTCTTTTCGAACATTGGGAAATCAACAACCCACATTGGCGCCCACTTGCACGTATAAAGATCCAGATCTTCACCCAGCTTACAGCGCAATGCGCCCAAAGC
>MAAB01007739.1_pt1 | contig 15120 bp, 15 predicted proteins | sample 1115991 | NCBI WGS metagenome assembly MAAB01 (sample SAMN04961124, study PRJNA320927) | seawater metagenome | isolation source: sample BD02T18 sea water enriched with oil for 18 days | place: USA:Gulf of Mexico | collected 2013-07-27
CAGATTTCCATTAACAATTAAGCTAAAAAACTAAGCCTTATTTATATTAGAAAGTACTAATATATAAATATAATAAGGATATAAAATGAATACTAATCAAACTTGTATTCGCACTATTATTGATGAACATTTATTGAAAAATGCAAGAAAAAATATAAAATCAAATCAAAAAATCTTTGATACCCAATCTAAAATATTTTCACTTCTGGGAAATGAAGTCCGTCTTAAAATAGTACATTTACTTTTAAGGTACGAAAAATTATGCGTGTGTGACTTTACAGATGTCTTGCACGTAAATCAATCACCTATCTCTCAACACTTGCGTAAATTAAAAGATGCCCAAATATTAGAAAACAAAAGAGATGGTTTGACTATTTTTTATTTTATTTCAAAGAAAACGAAAGGTAAATTACAGCTTATATTGGAGGTGTAATATGGACACAAAAATATCATAGGTGCTGCAATAACAGCGGTCATAGCATCTCTGTGTTGTATTGTTCCTTTACTGGCATTACTGGCAAGTATTGGTGGGTTTGCATCGGCATTTTCATGGATAGGACCTATTCGACCTTATTTGATTACTTTTACTGTGGTACTTTTAAGTATTGCTTGGTATAAAATACTAAAAAACCAAGACTGTCATGATTGCTCTTATAAAGGTTCAAACCCAAGCTCATTTTTACAATCAAAACTATTTTTAATACTGGTTACTATATTTGCAATATTGATGATATCGTATCCTTATTATTCAATCGCATTTTTAGAATGAAAATAGTTTTAAATAAATTATTTCAAATATAAAAAGAAGGAGTACAAAATGGAAGTACAACTGAATTCAATTATTACTTGTCCTTTATGTGGGCATAAAAAAGAAGAAATGATGCCTACGGACAGTTGTTTGTTTTTTTACGAATGTGAAAACTGCAAAGCAATGCTAAAACCTAAAAGTGGAGATTGTTGTGTGTTTTGCTCTTATGGATCAGTACCTTGCCCTCCAATACAAGAGCAAGATATGTAGCTTTAGAAGTCATATTAATACATGTTAATACTTATAATGTTTTACTTTACTTTGATATACAGTGGCATTAATGGTGATATCCGATTGTTTTGAACTAAAGTTCTCTACTTTACTTTGTTTTGCTGAAATGTTGTAGTTATAATTATTTCCCATTTCTGCAATTCTGAGGCTAGATTGTCTAAAGTCTAAATCGACATTATGTTTTGGTGCAATCAACATAATATCAGTTTGAAAAGAAGTGATTTTGCTTGTTTGTTTTGGAAGGATGATAAAACAATGGGCTTGTTTTATAGTTAATACTGCGCCAGTTTGTGAATACTCCATGCCTTTACAGTTGTATTTTAGTTTTTCATTCTCACCCCAATAAAAAACAACTTCCGCTTGCTCTGTTCGAATCTCAGTAATACCCTCTAAATCAATCCATAAATCATTTACTTTGGAAGTAATGGTCGTGGCATCATATTTACTGTAGTCAAAAGAGTCCTTTGTTACTTCATAGACAATATAAGAAGTAATTAAAATGATAGCTAAAATAGTACTTGCAACTATTGTCATGACTTTTTTTGTACTTTTCCAAAAGGAATTATTTTTGGGTGTTGATAGAGGCATATCTTCAAGGTAACTACTTGCTAACTCATTGGGCTCTCCAAATTTTTCCACTAAAGTTTCATAACTGGCATTACTTTCTTGTATATAACTTTCAATCTCTTTGATTATTTCACTACTTTTTGTTGAATCCAGTGCTGCTAAGTGTTGTTTTAACTGTTTGATGTAGGTTTTAGTATTCATTTTTGCTCTCCTTTATTTTTGTGAGACTTTTATGATGTAATTCATATGATTCAAGTAGGGTGGGTAAAATCATTTCACCTTTTTTACTTATCTCGTATTCTCTTTTTGGATGACCTTTTGTTTTGGGAATATTCCACGAAGAACTTAACCAACCATTTGTTTCCATTCTATTGAGTAGTGGATATAAAGTACCTTCGTTAACCAGCAACTCCATTTCTTCAAAAAAACGTATGAGAGCCAAACCATGCATACCTCCATTTGTTTTCAAAGTTACAAGTGTACACAACTCAATATAACCTTTTCTATACTGAGCCAACCATTTTTTGTATTCATCTTCCATACTTATCCTTTGCATAAAGAATTATATCACAATATACTATGTAATACAAAGTAAAATGCATAGTTTTTGTAAAATAGAATCATCTATAAGGAAAAAAAGCTCTACTTATCAGCTCATAAAGTCCTTAAATAAGGTAAATTAATTATTTGTTAAAATAAATGAAAAATATAAGCTATAATGTCAAAAAAGTAAGGACTTATATGGCTAAGGGTAAAAAAACTCAAATAAAAGAGATAAAACTATTAAAAGATGATGAGATTTTAATCAATGGAAAAGAATATGTTATTTTAGAATCAACTCCAAATATTGAATCAGCAACTACAATGAAAATTTCTTCAAATGGAAATAGAATTTTAAGATTTGAAGACGAAAAGAAAAAAGCTACTATTGATGTAAGAAGAGATATTGAAATCATTAAATGTACTTTTTCTGATATTCAAAAAGCAAAAAGATATTCAAAAGGTAATGACAAGACTTTAATTTCTAATGATGATAAAAAAGAAATTATTTCCCATGCAACATCTTATATAAAAGCACGAAAAATTGTTGCAGACTTCTCTGATAAAAAAAGTGAAAACTATGATAAAAACATTGGTATTACTACGTTTTATTTAATTGAAGGGTAAAAGTAAAGATATTTAGAGGGATTGTTTAAAAAGAGTTAAAAAAAAGAGGCAGATAAAGTATCTGCCTCTCGCAAAATGCTACAGACCTGTAACGTTTTCTGCTTGTGGACCTTTTTCACCTTGACCAAGTTCAAAAGTTACTTTTTGACCTTCGTCTAATGAAACTCTACCATAACCAGTGTTGTTAATCAAAACCTTTTTCACTATTAAACCATTTTACTGTTCCGTTTACTAAATTTGCCATTGCAATTCCTTTTGTTAATTATACTTTATTTCTAAAGTCGTCGAAAATATAAATTGAGTATTTTTAAGAATGGAACTATCAACTAAATCTAGTAATAAAAACAAACTAATATATAACTCTCAGTCATCTTTCAAGTAGGAAGATTCTAGCAGGAAAAAATAATAAAATTTATTGAAATTTGATATATTTTAAAAAGTAATTTTGGCTATAGTTACACACAAAAAGCAGAATTAGTAAGAAATAATTTTTAATAAAGAGAGTCAAATGTCTGAATATGAAATCGTTTATATTAAAGGAAACCCAAATTCAGGAACGGCACTGCAACACAAGACAATGGATGAGGCGGTAATTACTTTTATGAAAGCCTATTCATACAAAATAATTGATTCCTTCGAAAAAAATATAAAAAACCTTGACCATATTCCTAATGCAAAAGTCTACATAGGCTTTTCAAGAGGCTCTAGGTATTTAAAAAAGTTAAATAAAATGGCTTTAAAAATATCTATTGGGGGAATTAATGGATCTTCTATTCATCAGTTTGTTCATGAAAATGATCATATATTAAAGGGTGATATCTCAAAAGAGTCCATGAATGCACACTTTATAATTACTCAAGAAGACAAAAACAAAATACAATTATTAATTAATGAGTTCTTACAAAAACATTAAAATAATTTTTTTGCTATTTAGATTTAAGTATGTTAGAATAATCCAAATAATTTATATGTAACTTTTCTGTACTATATTGAAAAATCAAGGGGTGTGTTATTAAGAATTTTATTCAATCTATTTTACTACTTGTATGTGTCCTTTTTGTTCAAGGACTTATTTATATCACTTTTATTCATCCATCCATTAGCTCTTGGGGTGCAAGCAACAAAGAGTACAACTCAAAACTTATTGGTGATGACTTAGCACCTTATATAAGCTCCACACGAGCTATTAATATAGAAGCACCAGTTCATACTGTATGGAAGTTATTAATAAACCTAGGTGCAGATAGAGCAGGTTTTTATGCCTATACTTTTTTAGAGGAGTTCTTGGGGTATGAAACGCTCACGTTAAGTCCAAGTGAGCAAGACAATGTCAAGATGGTTATAGGACGAGAAGTTCCTACCACCATGAATAAAAATATCAAGTATACTTTTCCAGTAGCTTATGTAAAAGATGAAAGTTTTTTTGTCTTAAAAGGATGGGGAACTTTTTTAGTAGAAAAAATAGATGATCTGAACACTCGACTAATCATTCGAACTCATGGGATAAAGGATAAACTTCCTGAAAATGAAATGGATAATTTCATTTTTGAACCTATGCATTTTTTGATGGAGAGAAGAATGTTTTTAGGTATTCAGGCAAAAGCTCAAAACAATGCTGATTTAATCAACTATTCTAGATATGATGTCTTATGGTTTGTAGGTATTATCTTGTCTTTCTTGGGAATCATTTTTCTGATGTTTCGATCTAAGCATATCATTGTAGTTTGTCTTAGTCTTGTTTACAGTATCACTTGGCTTTTTGTACTGTTTATTTTAAATCCTTTGAGCTATTTTTCTTTAGGACTATGTCTTTGTGTTTGGCTAACCTATATGTTTTCAGGAAATAAGTCTTCAAAAAAAGATGACAACACATATTTTCTTAGAAAAAAGAACAATTGGTAAGGTCTAAGAAGTTAAATATGAGTACAGGTACTTATGTCAAAAGACACTAACTCTTCAAAAGAGACTCATCCTATTATAATCTTTGATGGGGTATGCAACTTTTGCCATGGTGCCGTTTCTTTTATCATCAAAAGAGATTCAAAAGAACTATTCTATTTCTCACCCTTTCAAAGCTTCAAAGCTCAAAAGCTCCTAGAACCATTCAAAATCAAAACTTCACAACTTGATTCAGTGATACTTATTAAAGATGGTCGGTGTTATATGAAAAGTGATGCTGCTTTAGAAATCGCCAAAGAGTTAAACGGTATTTATTCTTATTTTTATATATTTAAGTTCTTACCTAAAAAATCCAGAGATTATTTTTATGATTTATTTGCAAAAAACAGATATAAAATGTTTGGTAAAAAAGAACAGTGTATGGTTCCTACTCAAAAGATTAAAAAACGATTTATTTACTAAGCCAAAAAAATAAAGTTAACTCAAAAAAGAAAAGCTCTCTTATTCTTTCATTTGTTATAATAAATTATAGAAAAAACTTGTGAAAAATTATCTTGTTTTAAATTCTAACTTTTTCTTCTTAAGGATAAAGTATGACTATAGCACTAAGCGGTTCCAGTGGTTTTGTTGGACATTATTTACATACATATTTTAGCTCTAAAAACTTTGAGATTATTCTTATAAATAGAGATGATTTTGATAACAAAGTAATACTCACCCACAAAATCCAAATTGCTGATGTTATTATCAATCTTGTAGGTGCAAATGTTCTTGGTCGTTGGAGCCAAAGCTACAAAGACGAACTATACAACAGTAGAATTGAGTGTACTAAAAAAATAGTTGATGCAATTAATGAGTGTAATAACACAGATAAACTTCTTCTTTCCACTTCAGCCATTGGAATTTATAGTAATAATGTTATCAATGATGAGGAAAACTTCACTTACGGTGATACTTTTTTAAGTCATATTTGTAAAAACTGGGAAAAAGAAGCAAATAGGGCAAAGTGTAGAGTTATCATTTCAAGATTTGGGGTTGTTTTAGGAGATGGTGGAGCCTTGAGTAAAATGTTGACTCCCTTCAAGTTAGGAATTGGAGGAAAAATTGCTGATGGATTGCAGGCTTTTTCCTATGTGCATATCAACGATCTGGCTCGAGCATACTTGTTTTATATGGAAAACAAACACTTAGAAGGTGTTTTTAATCTCTGCACTCCAAATTCAATTAACAATGCAAAACTAACACTTTCTCTCTCTCAAGTTTTAGACAGACCTGCCATTTTACCAATACCCTCTTTTGTTTTAAAACTTATGTTTGCTGAAGGTGCTTGTATTTTAACCCAAGGACAAAATGTGTATCCCACAAGACTTTTAGAGAGCGGTTTCAAGTTTGAATTTGAAACAATTGAAGCTATTTTGTTAAATTTATTGAAAAGTTAAGGGTGTAACTGATTCATTTAATATCTTGAAATACTCAACTCGAGGTATTTCCCTTGCCCCTAAAGATTCCAAGTGTTCGTTATAAACTTGGCAATCAATCATTTTGATACCATTTTGTTTTGCCTGCTGACATAAGTGATAAAATGCTACCTTTGAAGCATTTGGCTCCAAACTAAACATACTCTCACCACAAAAAATGTCATTGATTAATACTCCGTATAAACCACCCACAAGTTTGTCTTCTAGATAACACTCAATTGAAAAAGCGTAGTCTAGTTTAAATAAATTGGTATAAGCTTCAATAAACTCGTCTCTTATCCACGTATCATCTTCATTTTTTCTTTTGATATTGGCACAATTTTTAATTACTTCTTCGAAGTTTTCATTGGATTTTATAACAAATCCTTTGTTTTTTATCACACGTTTTAAACTTTTTGAGATTTTGAATTCTTCAGGATAAAGAACCATTCTTTCATTGGGGCTATACCAATGAATAAGATTGTACTCATCAATAAACCAAGGGAAAAGTCCACATTGATATGCAATAAGTAATCTTTGAGGATGAAAGTCTCCACCAATAGCCACTAGGTCATCACGCATCATAGGCAGGCTTGGGAAGTCAAATTTATCCTCATCTAAGAGGTATATACCATTTTCTTTATCTAATAATTTCATTGGCAGACATAGTATCTTAATCCGACTAAAAAAATAAGAAAAAATTTGATTATTCGAAGTATAAAAAACACAATTATGTGACAAATGAGTATTGTGAAAAAAACCACTTTTTTGCCACAAAACATGAGTAAAATGTGATTAGAATTCGTTTTAGGAGATTCTACTATGTGGATAGACTCAAAATTTTTAATTCAAGTAACTCATGTTTTAGATAAGCTTAATAAAGGTGGGGATGTAGATATTGATAATATTGCTTTAGAATACCCCTCTGCTAAGTATAAAGATATTTTAGAACTTTTACTAAAACTTCAAAAAAAACAAAAAAAACAAAATACTTTTATGGGACATATATCTTTAAAAATCAAACAGTTGAGTAAGGGTATTTTTTATGAAAAAGAAGAGGGAGATGAGGAGGGTGTATCCAAACTTTTTTCACATTTATCACGAACCTTATTGAGTATCACCAGAGATTCAAGTAGGGTAAACAAAGCAGCATCAGAAGGTATCCTTGATACCCGAATTAATGAAAAACTATATCTTGGTGATTTCGAAAAAATGGCTTCTGGAATAAATCAAACCATTGATGCTACAGTGAAAACCTTAAGAGATGTTAGTGATAGTTTAAAAAGATTTTCAAGTGGTGATTTTCAAGCTCAAATAAAAACACAATACGAAGGAGATTATAAACGTCTTCAACTGGCAGTAAACTCTTTGGGGCATTCACTAAACTCACTCATTGAAGATTCTTACAAAATGAGTGAATCAACGAAAGAAGGTACTTTAGGTGCCAGAATAAACTTGAGTAAATATAAGGGAGATTTTATTAATATTGCCAAATCTATTAATGATACCATGGATAAAAACGAACGGGATCAATGGATTCAAAGTGGAATAGTAGGTTTAAATGAAATACTCTTAGGAGACAATGATATTGCTGCAACCTCTTCTAAGACGATTTCATATCTTGGATATTATCTTAATGCTGGAGTGGGTGCTTTATACGTGTATGATTCAAGCGAAGAAGTTTTGTCCTTACATGCCAGTTATGCCTATGTACAAAGGGAAAACTTATCCAATAAGTTTAAACTGGGTGAGGGAACCGTTGGGCAAGTGGCCTTGCAAAAATCACCCATATTACTTAAAAATATACAAAGATCACAACTGACTATTGATACAGGTACCAGTAGTGAACCCCCACTAAATACCTATACTTATCCTCTTTTATACAAAGATGAAATTTATGGTGTGATTGAGTTGGGTTCTAATGAAGTGTTTAATGCAAAAATACTTGAATTTTTTGAAGCCACCAATGGTATCATTGCTACGGCACTTTATTCTGCAATTGCCAATAAAAAGGTCAAAGTTTTACTCAATGAGAGTCGAGTTCAAAATGAAAATATCCAAAAAACAAATGTTGAAATGGAAGAGCAACAACAACAACTAGAAGAAGCCAACTCTCAAATGGCAGAACAACAACAACAACTTGAAGAAGCCAACTCTCAAATGCAAGAACAACAACAACAATTAAAAGAATCAAACTCACAAATGGAAGAACAACAGGTTTTATTAAAAGAAAAAAATCTAGTACTTGAACAATCAAAATTTGATTTAGATAAAAGAGCAGAGGATTTGGCTTTAAGTAGTAAATATAAGTCAGAGTTTTTAGCCAATATGTCCCATGAACTAAGAACTCCTTTAAATTCTATCATTTTATTGTCTGAAATGATTCATGAAGATAAATTTGGACACTTAGATAAAGAAGAAATAAAAAAAGCTTCCATTATTCATAACAGTGGAAATGAACTTTTACGACTAATTAATGATGTTTTAGACCTGTCAAAAGTTGAAGCTGGCATGTTAGAAGTGATTGTGGATGAATTTGACTCAAGTACTTTTCTTGATGAAATATTTGTACAGTTTGAACATCAAGCCATTGAAAAAAACTTAGAGTTAATGGTAAATGACACCTATAAAGGGACACTCATAAGTGACAAACATCGATTATCTCAAATACTACGTAATCTTATTTCTAATTCTTTAAAATTTACTAAAGAAGGTTCTATTTGTATCGACTTAAAAACCAATGAAGAAGATAAAATCCAAATTCAAGTACGTGATACGGGAATTGGAATTCCATCTGATAAGTTAAGAAGTATATTTGAAGCCTTTCAGCAAGCTGAAGGAGGTACCAGCAGAGAATACGGGGGAACTGGATTGGGATTGTCTATTAGTAGAGAGTTGAGTCAAATTTTGGGTGGAAATATAAGCGTTAGCTCAGAGCTTGAAAAAGGAAGTACTTTTACAATAGTAATTCCAAATTTAAAAAAAGATAAAAAAGAAGGCAAAACTGAAGCTGTGGTGGAAGCCAAAGTGAAAATATCTGAATTTATTGATAGACAAGAAGCTCAAAAAAGTGATCTTGCTGATGACAGTGATATTATCACTGCTGCTGATAAACCTTTTTTAATTATTGAAGATGATGAACAATTTGCAAGTATTTTAAGAGATAGAATTAATGAAAAAAACGAATATGTCTTGATATCAACAACTGGACAAGAGGGAATTAATCTTGCCAAAGAATACGATGTTAAAGGAGTTCTTCTTGATTTAGGACTTCCTGATATGAATGGTATTGATGTTTTAAAAGAGTTTAAAACCAATTTAAATTTAAGAAAAATACCTGTTTATATTATATCAGGTACTGAAAAAGACATACTCAGTCATGAAAATGGAGCTATTGGATACAGTCAAAAACCACTTCAAAAAAATGACATAATAGAAGTAATTGAAAAGATAAATACCTTCAACGATAAAACAGTCAAAGACTTATTAATAGTTGAAGATGACGAAAATCAAAGAGAAGCTCTTCTTGAATATATTGGAAATGGTACAGTAAAATCAAAAGGAGTGGATTCCAAGATTGTAGCTATCAAAGAAATAGATAAGGGTATTTACGATGGAATCGTCATTGACTTGGGTCTAAAAGATGGTAGTGGTTATGATATCTGTGAATATATTTATGAAAATAATCTTGATATTCCAATAATCATTTATACCGGTAAGGAATTAAGTAAAGAAGAAGAAATAAAACTACGTAAATACACAGATACCATTGTGATTAAAACTGTGTCTTCTCAAAAAAGACTATTGGATGAAGTAGATATCTTTATGCACAGGGTAAAAGTGGGGAAAAAAGGAAAAGCACAAAACGTCACCAGTATTAGTCTAAAAGAAAAAAAAGTTTTAATTGTTGATGATGATATAAGAAATATTTATGTCTTATCCCAAGCCCTTAGCTCAAAAGGTGCAAAAATACTAACTGCAGATAATGGAAGAGTTGCCATAGAAGTTTTAAATGAGAACGATGACATTGATATCATTTTAATGGATATTATGATGCCTATTATGGATGGATATGAAGCTACAAAAATCATCAAATCTAATCTTAAAACACAACATATTCCAGTAATCGCGGTAACTGCAAAAGCTATGGACCATGATAAACAAAAAACACTGGATGCTGGTTGTGATGATTTTATTTCAAAACCCCTTAAAATGGATATTTTACTGGGTATTGTCAAGAGTTGGTTGGAGTGATTTATGATTCATGTTTCACACAAAGAAAAAACTAAAAAAATACTTGTGGACAAACACTTAAGTAGTGAAGAAACTACTCAAGTACTTGCTCAAGAATTAAGCGATAATAATGAAGAGTTTTTTTATGAAATAACTTTTATTGATATTGATTTTTTACCAGCAACAATAGTGAAGATATTACATACTTTAAAAGGAAATATTTCAATTACCACTACTCACAAAGCTTTGTGGATCTATTTATCAAAATTGGGTATTAAAAATAAACTACAAGGTGAATTTGAACGAGGAATTCATCAAAAAGCACTCATTACTGCCATTGCTATTGGAGGAAGTGCTGGAAGTATTGATAAAATCTTAAAATTAATTCAATACTTACCTTATTCTGATATATCAATTTTTATTGTGGTGCATATTTTACCCAATAAAGAAAGTCACCTAACCAGTATTATCCAAAAGGAAACATCTTATAAAGTTTATGAGGCTACGCATTATATGCAAGTTGAAAAAAACTGCATTTACATTGCTCCCCCCAATAGACATCTTACTGTTATAGATGGGTATATTTATTTAGATAACTCAAAAGCAGTTTCTTATTCAAAACCCTCTATTTCTATCTCTTTTAAGTCTTTGGCTTACGAGTATCAAAACTCGCTTCTTGCAATTTTACTTTGTGGATATGGAAATGATGGAACTTCAAGTTTAGAAGATTTAAAACAAAATGGCAGTGAGGTTTTAATCCAAGACCCTGATGAGTGTGAAGCCAAAGATATGTTAAATAATGCCATAGATACAAAACACTATACAAAAGTATTATCTTTAGAAAAAATGCAACGTTATATTAAGTCAACCATTAGTGTTGAAGTTGATATAGAAGATGAAATAGAATTATTTTTGGAAAATATCCAAACTGTTTATGGTTATGATTTTAGACAATATGATAGAAGCTCACTAATGCGCCGTATCAAATTGGTGATGGACCAAAGTTTTATTTCAACCTTTAAGGAATTTAAACAAACAGTTTTAGATGATGATTTATTGTTTGCAAAACTCCTAAGTGCTTTTTCAATTAATGTGACAACTTTTTTTAGAAACCCCAATATTTATCAACACATCAAAAATGAAATTGTTCCCTATATTGAAAGTTATCCCTCTATCCGAATATGGAGTGCAGGGTGCTCAAGAGGAGATGAAGCTTATAGTTTGGCAATTACTCTTGATGAGATGGGTTTATTGGATAAAAGTATAATTTATGCAACGGACTTTAATCCTCGAGTATTAAGAGAAGGTAAAAATGCACTGTTTTCTTGGAGTGATTTTTTAGAGTTTAAAGAAAATTATATACAAAGTGGTGGAGAGCAGGAGTTTGAAAATTATTTTGATATAGAAAAAGACTTTATTCAAATAAAAGAACGTATCAGAAAAAAAGTATTGTTTTTCCAACATAATTTGGTGACAGATGGCTCTATCAATGAATTTCAGTTTATTTGTTGCCGAAACGTTTTAATCTATTTTGACAAAAGTTTACAAAAAAATGTATTTGAAAATATTGACACTTCCTTATCCAAGGGTGGATATTTGATTTTGGGAGAGAGTGAAGCTTTGCCCTCAAAATATAAATACTCTAAAATAGGAACTCATAAAGATAAAATATATAAAAAAGAATTGATATGAAAAATATTTTAGCAGTTGATGATAAAAAAGAAAACCTATATGTGTTAGAAGCACTTATGGATGAACTTAAAAAGACCCATAAAGAAGGAAACGAAATAAATGTCCTTCAAGCTTTAAGTGGAGAAGAAGCCCTTAAAATAGCCATGACAGAAGATATTATCCTGATTATTTTAGATATAAAAATGCCAGGTATGAATGGTTTTGAAGTGGCAAAATTTTTAAAAATGAATGATAAAACAAAAGATATTCCCATTGTTTTTTTAACAGCAGAATTTAAAGAAGAAGAGTTTGAAAATAGAGGTTTTAGTATTGGCGCTATTGATTATTTTGTTAAACCAGTGGAGAAGTTTCAATTTTTAAACAAAATTAACTTGTACATTGATCTCTTTAGTAAAAACAAAGAACTTAAGATTGCCAATGATAACTTAATCATTGAACTGGAAAGAAATAAAGAAAAAGATCTTCTGATTCTTGCACAGTCAAGAAATGCAACCATGGGAGAGATGATATCTATGATTGCACATCAATGGAGACAACCTCTTACAACCATATCAATGAGTGTAAATAATATTTCTTTAGATATAGAACTGGATGATTTAAATGTTAATAGTTTAAAAACACATACTGCTAATATCGCCAAACAAACTCAAGAGTTAAGTAATACAATTGAGGATTTTATGTATTTTTTTAAACCCAATAAAGAAGTTGAAGAGATGAACGTAGAAGAAGTTTATTACAGTGCTTTAAATATTTGTAAAAACTTTCTTAAAAAAAGTGATATAAAAATAATCATAAACTTTGAAGATACATGCGATATTACCGGTTTCTCAAGAGATCTCATGCAGATTATTATCAATCTTCTCAAAAATGCAGAAGAAGCACTTAATACAAAAAAAATTGAAGAAAAAATTATCGAAGTAGCAATATTCGAAAACGAACAGTATATACATCTAGAAATCTCTGATAACGCAGGAGGAATTCCTCCTGATATTATCCATGAAATATTTAATCCTTATTTTAGTACAAAAAATGTAAAAAACAGTTCTGGATTGGGTTTGTATATGAGCAAAAATATTGTTGAAAAACATTTAAACGGATCTTTGGAAGTAAGTAATATGAAAAATGGTGCATGTTTTGTTATAAAACTACCAATAAATTTGTCTAAATAGAGGTTATTATGAAAATTAATATTTTAATTGTTGATGATAAAGAAGAAAACTTATATTTATTGGATAACTTGATGGATGAATTAAAAACCATGAATGATGCTTGTAGTAACATCAATGTTGTTCAAGCCTTATGTGGACAAGTTGCACTAAAAATTGCCATGAATGAGAATATTGATATCATTATCTTAGATATTCAAATGCCAGAAATGAGTGGGTTTGAAGTGGCAAAATTTTTACAAATGAATGAACAAACCAAACACATTCCAATTATTTTTTTAACCGCAGCATTCAAAGCAGAAGAGTTTGAATATCAAGGGTTTGAAATAGGAGCCATTGATTATTTTTTAAAACCTATCCAAAAACACAAGTTTTTCAATAAGATTAAACTTTATGTGAGTCTTTTGGTTAATACCAAAGAATTACATAAAACAAATAAAGACCTTGAAAATATCATAACTGAAAAAACCCAAAGTGAAAAGAGATTACAGAAGTTATTTGACTTACAAACAAGTCTTGTGGTTGTCACTGATGGAAACAATACTCACATAGTCAATCAAACCCTCTGTGATTTTTTTGCCATTAAAAACTTAAATGAGTTTAAGGAAGAATATGAAGATATCACTCATTTATTTATACAAGCAGATGATGCCTTTACTCTTAACAATACAATTGAGCATGAAAACTGGATGGATGTTATTGCAACTTATGAAGAAGGTAGTCGTATTGTTGTTATGAGCGATTTTGAGGATATAGAACATACTTTTAAAGTCAATGTAAATGAATTTGATAAAGAGCTGTATATTGTTTCATTTACAGATATTAGTTCAAGTATGATTGAAAAAAATAATTTAAACAATAGACTCATTAAAGATCAATTAACAGGTGTTCATAATAGGGAGTTTTTTCAACAAAATATTACTTTTATCATAGAAGACACCAATTTATTAAGACAATTGGGTGTAGTGATTATTGACATTGACAACTTTAAAAAAGTTAACGATACTTATGGACACAATGTGGGCGACAGTGTTTTGATTGAAGTTACAAATAGAATTAAGTCCTCCATTAGAAATGATGATTATTTGATCAGATGGGGAGGTGATGAGTTTATTTTACTTATGAAAATAACAGACTTGAAAGCCTTGGGAAATGTCATAAATAATATTAGAAGGATTGTTGAAAAAGATAGATTTACAGGAGTTGGAAGAATTACGTGTAGTTTTGGAGGAACTTTATATTTAAAAAATGAAGATGTGAACTTAACCATTCAAAGAGCAGATAACGTGCTTTATAAAGCCAAAAACTCTGGAAGAAATAATGTTAAGTTGACTTAAAGACTGTTTGTTTATGAGATTTCTTAAATCCAATATTGGAACAATAAGGTAAAATCTTTTAGACTGAAATTATACTGTTAAATAAATATAGGTGTTTATTTTTTGTATTATTGTATTGAAAGGTTTGTTATGGGAAGTAAACTTATCGAAGATATAGTGGTTTTATATGTGGAGGACGATGAAGAAATCAGGTCCATATATGAGCGTTTTTTAAGAAGAAGAGTGCAGCATGTTATAATTGCTAGTAATGGACAAGAAGGGTATGAAAGCTATCAAAAACACAAGCCAGATTTGATTATTACTGATATTAATATGCCTATCATGAATGGTTTAGAAATGTGTAGTTTAATTAGAGATGAAAATGTTGACTTACCTATTATTGTCACATCAGCCCATGGAGAAGCGCAGTTTTTTCAAGAAGCAATTAATATTGGTATTAACATGTTTTTATTAAAACCTGTGGATATGACACAGTTATACAATACTATAAAAATAGCATCTGAAAATATTCATTTAAAAGCTGCAAGTATTGAAGACAAACAATTGGTGTCTAAAAAAACCTT
>MAAB01029115.1_pt1 | contig 15116 bp, 14 predicted proteins | sample 1115991 | NCBI WGS metagenome assembly MAAB01 (sample SAMN04961124, study PRJNA320927) | seawater metagenome | isolation source: sample BD02T18 sea water enriched with oil for 18 days | place: USA:Gulf of Mexico | collected 2013-07-27
AAACTGATAACATCAAAAAATTAATGAAATATAGAATAACTATGTTTAACAAATTTTGTTTGTTCTAAGCTCACTAATGTAGCTCTGAGTAGGGAAGAAATTTAATCAAATTGGTATTACTAGGCACTAAATAAATTTTAGCTTTTTTATAAAATCATTCATTGGAATTTCATGAAAATAAAAATATATCAAGTTGATGCCTTTGCATCACACGTGTTTGAAGGAAACCCTGCTGCAGTATGCCCATTAGATGAATGGTTAAATGATGACATTCTTCAAAAAATAGCAGAAGAGAATAATCTATCAGAAACGGCTTTTTTTGTTTCATCTGCACAAGAGATCCAACTTCGTTGGTTCACACCAAAAGGAGAAGTCGATCTGTGTGGCCATGCCACTTTAGCCGCAGCTCACGTACTATATGAACACTTAGCTTTTAAATCACCCATAGTAACATTTCAAACTAAAAGCGGTGAATTGGTTGTCACAAAAAATGATGTAGGTTTTAGCATGGACTTCCCCGCTTCTCATCCACTGATTGTCGACGCCCCCGCTAACTTATTGGCAGGTTTAGGCAACGTTTTACCTAAACAAATTATGGCCTCTTTTGACTATATAATTGTTTTAGATAGTGAGAATGAAGTTAAGAGCCTAAATCCTGATTTTTCTAAATGGTTAGATCTTGATCTTCGAGGTGTCATTGTTACCGCCGCAGGAACTGATGTTGATTTTGTCAGTCGATGTTTTTTCCCTAAATTAGGTGTAAATGAAGACCCTATCACTGGCTCCGCGCATTGTGAATTAACACCCTATTGGCGTTCAAAATTGAATAAGTCGGTGTTAACAGGTCGCCAAATTTCCAATCGAAGTGGAATAGTTCATTGTGAATACAAGGGTGATCGCGTTATTTTAACGGGAACTGCGGTCGATTATATGTCTGGTGAAATAAACATATAAACTTGGTACCTTTATTAGGCAAACCATACAACTCAAAAAGAAGGACAAAAACAGTTGGATTTTGTCCTTTGTCGCTTATTTTAGCCAACGATTATATTGCCTATTATTAGGGCATAAACGGTGAAGTGAACTATGGATAATCAAATTGATAACAGAATTAATTTATACCAGAGGACTGTAATCTTTAGCCTATTATTTACGTTAATGGGCTTTTCATACAATGTTTGGCGAATGGAGGTTTCTGAAAATAATAATAATATTAGAACCGCTAGTTTTGAGATGTTGATAAACCTATCATCTTTAGAACAGTTAGTTTATTCAGCCTATTATGATAATGACTTAAAAGAAGGTAATACCAATCCGTATAAGAAAATGATCGCTGAGTGGGAAAGAACTTAATCAACTTGGTATTACTACTGATAACTTTTTAATGACATATCTTATTTTTTGTCATAACCTTTTTAGAGGAGGATTGATTATATATGGACAATGATTGGCTAGTAATAATAATTATGACTTATTGACTTGATTGTTGAGTCGCTTATTAACTTGTTATCGTACTCAACTTTATTAGAAATACGGGAATATCATGGAAGTTAAAATATTTACTAAAATTTTACGACCAAAAATAGGTTTTCTACCGAAATCTGATACCGCAACAGATCATGGTTTAGAGGGTGAAATTAATCTTTGGTTAGCAACACAACCAAATATTAAGATTGAGAATATCACCCAATCTCAAAGTGGTGGCTCCTTTCAGCCATCGACAATTGTTGTAAGCATTTGGTATAAATAAGATAATACTTCAGTCCAAAAGTTAACTTAGAGCACATATTAACTTTTCTGGTGATAAAAACTAAGCCGGACACAATCTTAAAAATTCAACATCGAGCGCTTGGAAAAGTGGCTTGAGTCATAAGAAATTTCTAAAAATAGCCATTTTAGATAATGGTTATTTTTTAATAAATATTTAGTTAACAATCAAAAATCCATCAATAAGTTAATTACTGGTTTATCTTTTAAATTTAGGACACTTTTCACATGACAGAAGTCATTATCCTCGCTATTGCATTAAGTATGGATGCCTTTGCCGTTTCTATCGGTTTAGGGGCAACCAAGCAGCACAGTAAAATTGCGCCATTAGGACTAATTGTTGCCTTATCTTTTGGGTTCTTTCAAGGAGTCATGCCGATAATTGGTTACCTTGGTGGTAAAGGGATAGTCGGTTGGGTTGAGTCTTATACACCGTGGATTGCCTTTTTATTGCTCTTCTTCATTGGCGCAAAAATGATTTTTGATTCGTTATCTGAGGGAATAGAAGAAAATATAAGTAAAATTACCTATCGTATTTTATTGATCCTAGCCATTGCCACCAGTATTGATGCGATGGCCGCAGGGTTTAGTTTAACGCTTATACCAGTAAACCCTTTCATCGCTTGTTTTATTATTGGTGTGGTTACCTTTGCTTTTAGCTGGTTGGGTGTTTTAGTTGGCACTAAAGGCGGGACATGGTTGGAGAGTAAGGCTGAATTTATTGGTGGTGTCACTTTGATAATAATGGCTATAAAAATTCTTATAACGTCATAATACCAAAAGACTAATTTATTAATCCGTATGGTATTAAACGAAAAAATTTAGCAAAACAGCATTGACTCTATCGCTACCCTAAACAAAAAATAAAACACTGAGCTATAGTAATACCAATTGAAACAGGAGAGCATATTTATGACACCTCGCGAAGTGATTAATTATGTAGAGTTACCCGCAAAAAACATTGCCGCAACTAAAGTTTTTTTTGAACGTGTTTTTTCTTGGACATTTATTGATTATGGTGAAGAGTATACTGCCTTTAGTAATTCAGGTATCGAAGGCGGTTTCTTTTTGTCTGAACTCATGTCAAGTACGGCCAATGGAGCTTGTTTGTTGGTTTTACTCAGTGATAATTTAGAGGCTACTGAACGACGCGTGAAAAATGCGGGTGGTACTATTAGCCAAGCTATTTTTTCTTTTCCTGGCGGACGGCGCTTTCATTTTATCGAGCCTAGTGGCAACGAACTCGCTGTTTGGTCACCCGTAAAAGCATATATTGCTTAACATTAGCGCATAAGTTTAGCATTCTCATTTAAACTAAAAAACCACTGTCTTTATTAGCATAAGTTAATAAAGACAGTGGTCTTTTAGTTCATTTCTATAATTTACAAGCCAATGATTAATAAATTAAATTTCAATAACTTAACACTTAGTTTGTGTTTATTTACCTATCTTTATCGGTAAGTTATTACTGCTCCACTCATTAAAATCACCTGATAGATGGTCTAACTGATTAAAACCACTTTTTACCAGTACTTGCCTAGCAACTTCGGCTCTTCTACCTGAACGACAATAAATAACTACTTGAGTGTTTTTAGCGCCAGAAAGTTCGGCTAATCGAGCCTCAAGCTCTTTATGCGGAATATTAATTGCGTTAGGTATATGGGCTTCTTCAAACTCTTCCACCGTTCTGACATCAAGTAAGACAACCTGTTTGTCATTTTTCATAATCTGTTGCAATTGGGTTTGACTAATATCTTTTGCAGAAACCTGCCATGTAGTAGTTAATGCCAAAGTAAGAACGATTGCAGAGGCAATTTTTTTAGCTAATATATATTTCATGTGATGACCTTCATTCTTATTTAAATTTAATCAAATTGGTATTAAATACTATACAGCACTCTGCATCACTATACAGAAAAATGGCTTAGCTAACCGAATGACTCAATTGTTTTGTACTAAAAAACATAATTATTGCGCCAAGTGAAGCACTAGCACCAGCCATGATAAAAGCATTACTCGCGCCCTGCCCGTCTAGCCATAGCACTCCGGTAAAATAAGCACCAATAGCACCACCGACTCCATACACGCCACCTAAATAGATACCTTGCCCTCGACTTTGCTGGGTTTTAGTAAAATGCGAAGAAATAAACTTCATGCTAGCGCTATGATAGATGGCAAAACTGGCTGCGTGACCTAATTGATTTATTGCTAGCCAAAATATCGAGTCAGCAACTATAGGCATCAAAAACCAACGCAAAGCAGTAATGGCTATACTAAACACTAATAGTGAATTCAAAGAGAAGCGTTTAAATAATGACCCCATATAAATAAATGCAACAATTTCGGCAACAACGCCCAATGAAATAAATAAGCCAACGGCCAAACCTGAGTAGTGAAAGTCACGTAAAAACAATGCAAAAAAACCGTAATAGGGGGCGAAGCTAATTTGAAGTAATAAACCCGCGATAAAGAAACGAACAAAACGTCCTTCAATGAGTTTATTAAAAATAGGCTCAGGGTCTTTTACCTTTCTTTTACCTAACCTTACCGATTTTTTAGAGGTTAATAGTAATGTGCTGACCAATAGGCAGGCTAACATAATAACCCCTAAGCTGGTAAATACTTGATAGCCTAGGTTGCTCATCGCCTCGCCTGCCAAAACAGCTAAAACAATAAACCCCAAACTTCCCCATAAACGAACACGGGCATAGATTTTACTGCTTTGCTTAAGGGAGTTTAACGTGTGCACTTCTAATTGCGGTAAAATGGCGGTCCAAAATAAGGTAAAAAGTGCTAAACAAAAGGTAATAGGCCAATACAGGGTAAACCAATAAAGTAAGCTAAAACTAAGCAATGCTAACAAAGCACCAAGTCGAATAATAAACAAAGGTTTTGCTGTTTTATCTGCAAGCGTTGCCCATAAGCTTGGCGCAACAATTTTTGTTGCCGTCATAATGGCAAGAATTTCACCTACTTGACGAGAGGTAAAACCCTGTCCATCAAGGAAAATAGATAAGTAGGGTGAGATTAATCCCAGTAGGGCAAAATAAAAGAAGTAACTCGAAGATAACCGAGCAAACATCATGTTGACAGGAATCAAACGTATGAGCCTTACGATGAAAAGAAAAGGAACTAATAATTCAGGGGGTTAGTGAGTAAGCTAATGTACTTACTCACTAAGATAAACAAAGACTGTTATTGTTTATGCTTCAATGTCTGGTGTATTACATTGAACATCTGCATTTTGTCCACGATGACGTAGGAAATGATCCATTAAGGTCAACGCTAACATTGCTTCTGCAATAGGTACTGCACGAATGCCAACGCAAGGGTCATGACGACCTTTAGTGATAATATCAGTTGCTTCACCGGTTAAATCGACGGTTTTACCACTTACGCCAATACTTGAAGTAGGTTTAAGGGCTAAATGCGCAATAATTTGCTGACCTGATGAAATACCACCTAAAACGCCACCCGAATGGTTTGTTGAAAAACCTTCAGGGGTAAGCTCATCTCTGTGCTCTGAGCCTTTTTGATTTACCACGGCAAAACCATCACCGACTTCAACACCTTTTACTGCATTGATACTCATCAAACCATGAGCAATATCAGCATCTAAACGATCAAATATAGGCTCACCTAAGCCTACAGGTACATTAGTGGCTACAACGGTCACTTTAGCGCCAATAGAGTCTTTCTCTTTAATGATTCCGCGAAGGTACTCACCAAGTTGTTCAATTTTAGTCTCATCAGGGAAGAAGAAAGGGTTTTCTTCTACGCTTGACCAATCAACAGTATTAACATCAAACGGTGTACCCTTTGGACCACTGGCAACAATATCACCAATTTGGGTTACACAGGCTTGGATGGTCATACCAAACTTTTCAGCTAAATATTTTTTTGCTACTGCGCCTGCAGCAACACGCATCGCCGTTTCACGAGCAGAAGAACGCCCACCACCGCGGTAATCACGTAATCCGTATTTTTGCCAGTAAGTATAATCGGCATGACCCGGACGGAAGCTTTGTGCAATATCGCCATAGTCTTTAGAACGTTGGTCGGTATTTTCAATCATTAAGCCAATAGGCGTGCCTGTGGTTTTACCTTCGAATACACCTGAAAGAATTTTTACTTCATCCGCTTCCCTACGTGCTGTGGTATATCGAGAAGTGCCTGGACGGCGTCTGTCTAAATCAATTTGTAAGTCAGCTTCAGATAACTCAAGCCCTGGTGGGCAACCATCGATAATTGCGCCTAAACCTAATCCATGACTTTCACCAAATGAGGTGACTGTGAATAATTTTCCGAAGGTATTACCTGACATTGAACATTACCGCCTATTAATTTAATTTTTAAAGCTACGAGTACACTTTATTTTTTGTATTCGCTATTTTTTATACTAACTAATTTTAAACTATTTGCTTAGATAGATGTTATTACTTAGCTTACTTATATTTTATACGTTTATGCGGTTTTAAGTGCCGCTAAAAAGGTTTCTGCATGTTGCTTTAACTGCGCTTTATTTAGCATAAATACACCATGACCACCACGCTCAAATGTTAACCAAGTAAAGTCGACCTCTGGGTAAAGGGCTTCAACATGATATTGTGAGTTACCCACTTCGCAAATAAGTATGCCCCCATCATTGAGGTGTTGAGCACTCTCTGCCAAGATAACTCTAACAATATCTAAACCGTCTTCACCACAACCTAAGCCCATATCGGGTTCATGGGTAAATTCTGCCGGTAAGCTATCAATGTCTTCTTGATCGACATAAGGCGGATTAGTGACAATTAAATCATATTTTTGTGCTACAACCCCAGAAAAAACATCAGATTGAATTGGAATAACTTGTTCACTTAAGCCATGGTTTTCAATATTTATTTCCGCAACATTTAACGCATCGATAGATAAATCGACCGCATCAACTTCAGCATCAGGAAAATAACTAGCGCAGGCAATGGCAATACAACCACTGCCAGTACACAAATCTAAAATTCTTTGCGGTGGATTTTGCTCACTAAAATAAGGGGCAAAATGTTTTTCAATTAATTCACCAATAGGTGAACGAGGCACTAGAACACGCTCATCGACATAAAAAGGTAATTGCGCAAAATAAGCAAGGTTGGTGATATAGGCAACCGGTTGCTGTGTTTCAATACGCTGCTCAAAGAGTGTCAGAATATTTCGCTTCTCGTAGTCAACTAAGCGACAAGTCATGACGTCTTCACTCATTTCCTCGGGTAAGGATAAAGCAAACATCACCAAGGTAAGTGCCTCATTTAAAGCATTGTCATTTCCATGACCATAAAAAAGTTCTGCTTGATTAAATATGCTGGCCCCATAACGACAAAGATCAGCAATCGTGTGTAATTGCGTTGTTATGTTTTCAATGTTGGTATCGCTCACGTTCTCTTCCTCAAAAGGTATCTCTATATTTTCATGTTTACTTCAAAACTTAACGTCTTAACGCTTACTCTCAACTTAAGTTTTGGGCTTAACTATACCCATGATACTTCAAGATTCGAGTTTCAGGATGACTGGGCGATTCATGATCAAGGCGCATCTTTTTATTAATGGTTGTTCCATTAAAAACAGATGCAACGAAGAGCATGATTTGCTCAGTCATCCCCAAAGGGCTGGTTTAGAAACGCTTTATACTACGTTATTGATTTCGACAATGGAACAACCATTCTCTTCAATCAATGCCTTGCCTAAAGGCGTTTCTAATTCCAGCTGAATCCTACATCTTGAGGTAACATGGGTATATACTGTTTTACCTTGATGCTTAGCTTTACTGCTTAACGATAATAATTAATATGTATTAGCGTTAAAATGTTTTACACTGCGTCAATGAAAAACAAAGCCCTAAAATCCGAACTTTCTTCAATAAAAGCCAAAGTTCGCGCGAATATTGAAGCAAGCGCGCAAAGTAAGAATCAGCAAAAAAAGACTGATGAATCATTACAAAAAACTAATGAGTCTATTAAAGAAGTATTGCCTGATGAAAAGCAACTGTTTGCCGATGCTGTCGGTCAAGTTAAGCCATTGGTCACCGATACAGTTCGCTTAATTAAAAGTGGCCATAAGTCTAACACTTCCCAAAAAAATGACCAAGAGTATAACAAGGCAAATAAGGCCATTGCGCAATTTCATTTTTCTGATGAGTTTGAACCTAACTTAAATAAACAAGGCCCGATGAAATATGTTCGAGAAGGTGTTGACAGTTTTGAAGTCAAAAACCTTAGACGTGGCCATTATCGCCCCGACCTTATTCTTGATTTGCATGGCCTAGACCAACATCAAGCGAAGAAAGAGTTGGCTGCCTTACTCTTTGCATGCCAAAAAGAACACGCCCAATGTATATGCGTTGTACATGGTATAGGATCACATATTTTAAAAAATAAAGTTCCCCATTGGTTGGTGCAACATCCCGACGTTATGGCATTTCATCAAGCGCCATTGGAATGGGGCGGCAATGGCGCTATCTTAGCGTTAATCGAATTAAAAGATAAATATACTCGGAATTAACAGCTAAACATTAACAAAGCTCGATAGGTGAAACGAGACGTTGCAAGGACCCTTGCATTTTCTCAATATCATAGTCAATATGCGCAATACCTGCAGTAGCAAAAATGGGTGCATTACCCGATTGTGTTAATTCTGCGACTAAGTAGCTGACTAAAGGCATGTGAGAGATTATTAATAAGCTTTGTTCTCGTTGATCTAATACTTGCTTATCTGATGTTTGCGGAGTTAACCCTGCTAATTGCTCACTACACCAACCATCAATAAAATCATGTACTTGTTTAGCATCACCTGAGGGCGTAATAAAATCTAGCGTTGTAATAGTTGTTTGCATCAAAGCAGTCGCTATAGCACAGGTTTGTTGAGCTCTAATATAAGGGCTAACAAAAACTTGTGTGGGACTAATTTGCATTTTTTGCAACCAATTTGCCATCATTTTCGCTTCGGTTTCACCTTGTGCGGTTAACGCTCTTTGGCTGTCATCACGACTGCCCTGCTCAACAAAATTTTGAGCTTCACCATGGCGCATTATATAAAGTTGCATTAATTCTCTCGATGACTACGTGTAGATTACCATAGCGAAATATTTCAATTTTTAGCTTTTTTACAAAGTTTATCCGCTAAAGTATTGAGTCTAATTTATTTTTGCGGCTATAGTAATAGAATTACACGCGCATTAGTAACAACAGTTAAGAATAAATAGGATTTTTTTATTCCTTGAATACCAATTTGTATAAGAAAGTGTTCACTTAGCGAGAATTTAAAGGCTTATAGGCAAGGCTTTGATTGTAGATAATGGTTATTCAGGAGAATGTGCTCCTGCATTCTCTAAGAAGCTACATCCATGTAGCGTCCTTATCAAAATCAATAACGTAGCATATAAGCCTTTAAAACTCGCCCTTGGGAATGCATGAACACCATAATAACTTAGCAAAATGAGTAAAATATAGAACGACTATACCTTTACACTTTTTTGTTTGTTCTAATGTCGTTCATGTCATTCTAAGTGTTCACTTCTTTATGCAGAGTGGTATTAGTAATTAAGGAATTACTTTATCTCCCTGTTAAATTCAAAAACTATCCATACTCTCGACATACGCTTTGTCGTTTAAAGTGTTCTTAGGAGCCTTAGTGTTGAAGCAAAGTCCCAATGATTCAAAACAATATCAAGCAATTACGCTAGACAATGGTTTACGCGTACTGCTTATTCATAACGAAGAGACTGCTAAGTCAGCAGCCGCTTTGGCGGTTAATGTTGGTCATTTTAATGATCCAAAAGATAGGCAAGGTCTAGCGCATTTTTTAGAGCACATGCTATTTTTAGGGACAAAAAACTTCCCAGATGGTAGTGAATATCAAAAATTTATTAGTCAGCATGGCGGCAATCATAATGCTTGGACTGGCACTGAACATACGTGTTTTTTCTTCGATATCACTGCCACACATTTTTCATCGGCACTAGAGCGGTTTAGTGAGTTTTTTATTGCCCCCTTGCTCGCTGATGAGTTTGTCGTTAAAGAACGTGAAAATATTGATGCTGAGTTCACGCTAAAGTTAAAAGATGATATCAGACGCTTATACGATGTTCACAAAGATACCATTAACCCTAACCATCCCTTTGCCCAATTTTCTGTTGGTAATCTCGATACCTTAGCGGATCGAGATGGACAAAATATAAGCCAAGAAGTGCGAGCCTTTTTTCAAGAATACTATCGCGCAGAACACATGACATTAGCACTTGAAGGGCCACAGAATTTAGGCGAGCTTAAAAGTCTCGCTGAGCAACTTTTTAATCCAATAAAGTCAGCCGTATCACCACTGCTTAAGATTGAGCAGTCTCTATATTTACCCATACATCAAAAAATTAAAATAGATGTCTGTCCTGTTAAAAGTGATCATCAGCTTATTATCAGTTTTGCCATGGACAGCATTGATCAATATTACTTGGATAAACCTGAGTCGATTCTTGCTTATTTATTAGGGCATGAAGGAGAAGGCAGTATTTTATCGCTGCTTAAAAAGCATCAATGGGCTTTAGCACTAACCGCTGGTTCGGGTATAAATGGCTCAAACTTTAAAGATTTTAATATTAGTATCGCATTAACTGAATTAGGTGAAGATCACCTGAATGACGTAGTCGATATAGTATTAGCTTATATTGCTCTGTTAAAAAACACAGAAATCGCTGAATACTATTATCAAGAAAAGCAAAAAATTAGTAATTTGGCGTTTATTTACCATGAAAAAATGCGCCCACTCGACAGTGTCAGTCAATTAGTTATCAATATGCAATATTACCCAGAAGAAGATTATATTTTTGGTGATTATGTCATGTCGGGTATGTCGAAGGAGCACATCAAGACATTACTCGGCTTTTTACAGGTAGATAATATGCGACTCATGCATATTAGCCAGCAAAATTCTTTTTCAAAGAATAGCTTCTGGTACCAAGTTCCTTACCATGTAACACCTATTTCTGAACAACAATTAGTTGATTGGCGTAATGTAGAACTAAGTGATAAAACACACGTTAAAGGGTTATATTTGCCTGCCCCTAATCCGTATATTGTTGAAGAGCCAATCATTTACCACGGTAAAAAACACCTTGAAGCTACGCAGGAAAAAATAGCACTTCCTGAAAAAATTGTTAATGAAAATGGGCTAGTCGTTTGGTATAAACAAGATCACACATTTAAAGTGCCTAAGGGTTACTTATATATAGGTATTGATTCACCCCTTGTTGTTGCCAGTGTCGCAAATATTGCCATGACACGTTTATTTGTCGATTTATATACAGACACCGTAATTGAAGAAAACTACGAAGCAGAGTTAGCCGGCATCCATTATCACTTATATGCTCATCAAGGCGGGGTGACGATGCAACTATCAGGATATAGTGAAAATCAACATCTATTGTTGAGTAAACTATTAAGGCGGTTAAAGAGTCATCAAGTAACTGAAGCACACTTTCTTTTATTTAAGCAACAGCTGGTGAAACATTGGCAAAACAGTGACAAAAGTAAATCAATTTCACAGTTATTCGCCACTCTAAGCTCTGTAATGCAACCCAATAATCCTGCTAGCAAAGTATTAGCACAAGCACTCAGTCAGGTAAGCTTTAGCCAATATCAACAGTTTAGTCAGCAATTGTTTCAGCAAGTGACTTTAGAAGTACTTATTCATGGCAATTGGCTGATTGAGCATGCACAACAATTATGCGAGACCATTGAACAAGCTTTTAAAGGGAATGTTAACGAAAAATATGCCATGCAATGCCCAGTAACAGATATTGCGACCAAAGAAACTCTGTTATTGCCCATTACTTTACCTGAGCATGATCACGCTTGTGTTATATATACCGCATTTGAGCACAAAGATGATAACTCCGTAGCACTTGCTATGATCACTAGCCATATATTATCGCCCTTATTTTTTCAGCAAATGCGCACAGAAAAACAATATGGCTATTTAGTCGGGGTCGGTTATGTGCCTATTAATAGCTACCCTGGCATCGCTTTTTATATCCAGTCACCTCATTGTGATGCTTTTACGTTGGCACACGCTATGGATGAGTTTATCAGCGACAGTATTACCGTTCTCGATGATATTGGCGCTGAGCAATGGCAACATTTAATGCAAGGTTTAGCAAGTCAATTACAAGAGAAAGATCACAATTTGCGCATTAAAAGCCAACGATTTTGGGCGGCTATTTGTGATAAAGATGAGGAGTTTAAACAGAAAGAAAATTTACTGGAGGCGGTTTTAAACTTAACGCTAGCGCAGGTAAAAACATTTGTGAAAAGCAGTTTAGTGAATAGTTGTCAGCCCGATCGTTTTGTTCTGTATTCACAAAGTGATTTGCTAGCACAAGCACAAAAACCCAGTGGCAAAATAATTACAGATATTGATGCTTTTATTAAAGCGAGTCCTCTCAAGTACTAAAGCTACCAAACCAATTAACTGACTGATCATTTAACTAGTCTCATTGGTATAAGAAAGGCTGTTGAGCATGTGATACCAAGTTGATTAAGTTATTTCCCACTCAGCGAGAATTAAAAGGCTTTAAAGGTAAGGCATTGATTGAAGAGAATGGTAATTCAGGAGAATATGCTCCTGCATTCTCTAATAAGCTGCATCCATGCAGCGTCATTGTCAAAATCAATAACGCAACATATAAGCCTTTACTTTTTATTAGGTACTCGTCCTTTGGAAGCTCATTAGCAAACTGATAACGGCGTAAAATTAATTGAATATAGAATAACTATGTTTAACAAATTTTTCTTGTTCTAAGCTCGCTAATATAGCTCTGAGTAGGGAATAAATTTAATCAAATTGGTATTAGAACAGTTATGTTCAAAAATACTCAACAGCCCTTTACTTGTTTTATTACTATACAATCTTATTTAGGGTAATAAACCACATCATTTTCTGCCATAGTGATCAAAGCTTCACATGGGCTATAACGCTCACCATGCTGCTTAGCCCATTGGCTTAATTGAGCAACCACTGACTTAGCCCCAATTTTATCAATATAGCGTAACGGTCCACCTAAAAATGGTGGGAATCCAATACCGAAGATCGCACCAATATCACCATCCCTAGCATTTCTCACTATACCTTCATCAACACAGCGTGCCGCTTCATTTAGCATCATGTAAGTACAACGTTTGCTAATTTCTGCTGCTGATAAACTTCCCATAGGCTTAATATTTAGTAAGCCATAGATAGTCTCATCTACTTGTTTTTGGCCTGATTTAATACCTTTGAAGGTATTTTGTAAGTTTTTGGTGAAGGTTGGCTTTTCGTACTGATAAAAACCTTTATTTACTTTTTTACCTAAACGACCATCTGCGAGTAATTTATCAAACGCTGCAGGTGCTGCAAAACGCTCACCAAGGTCTGCTTGCAAGATTGGTCCAATTTTAGCACCAACGTCAATTCCCACTTCATCAAGCAGTTGCATCGGCCCTACAGGGAAACCAAATTTTACCAGTGCTTTGTCTATTTTATCAATGGGCTCACCAGCAAGTAGCAGAATAGCGGCTTCATTCATATAAGGCGCCAAAATACGATTGACATAAAACCCAGCTTTATCTTTAACAACAATAGGTGTTTTGCCCTGTTTTTTAGCAAAAGCTACCGTATTGGAAATAGTTTGGTCTGAGGTTTTATCATGAGGAATTATTTCCACTAATGGCATTTTATCAACCGGCGAAAAGTAATGTAAGCCAATAACATTCTCGGGACGTTGTGCTTTAGCAGCAATTTTTCCTATCGGTAAACTGGAGGTATTGCTGGCAAAAATAGTTTTAGCATGTGCATGCTCTTCTACTTCAGCCACCATGTTTTGTTTCAACGCTAAATCTTCAAAAACCGCTTCAACAACAATATCAAGCGCTTGAAAGCCAGTATATTCAACACTACCGGTGATCATGGCTAACTGTTTTTGCATTTCGCTGTTAAGTAAAAAACGACGCTTAACTTTTTTATTCAGTATTTGATAACTGTATTTTAGTGCTTGGCCAATACCCTTGTGGTTAATATCTTTAACCCGTACTGGCATATTCGCTTTGGTAGCGGTAACAAAAGCAATACCACCGCCCATTAACCCGCCACCTAAAACACCCGCTTTAGTCATTTGTTCTGGCATGACATCAGCAACGCCCTGCTCTTTCTTCATTGCTGTTGTCGCAAAGAATAACTGACGTAGTTGCGCAGATTCATCACTCATCACCAGGTCGGCGAAATGCTCAGCTTCTACTCTATAGCCCTTTTCAGCTGAAGATTCGATACCAGTGCGAATACAATCAATGATTTTAGCCGGTGCTGGATAATTACCTTGGGTTTTTGCTAACACAGTTTTTTGCGCTTGTTGATAAACCACTTTTCGACCAACAGCATTATTTTCTAACAACTTATCCATTAAGCCTTGTTTACGCTTAATTGTCTTTTTACCACGTTGACGCAAAGATATTGCTAAATTCTCTGCAACATTAAGCAAAACACTGCTTGGCACAACATCATCAACTAAACCTGATTTTAATGCTTGTTTAGCGCGTAATTGCTTACCCGTAAGCATCATGTCTAAGGCTTTTTGTAAACCTACTAATTTAGGTAAACGCTGAGTACCACCACTACCGGGCAATAAGCCTAGTTGTACTTCAGGTAAACCCAAAGCTGTTTTACTATTATCGCTACAAACTCGAGCATGGCATGCCATAGCCAGTTCTAAACCGCCACCTAAACATGCTCCATCGATAGCCGCAACAATAGGAATAGGCAATTGCTCTAGCAGAGAAAATATTCGTTGTCCTTGTCGAGATAAAGCAACCAGCAACAAAAGAACCTTTTTTACCACTACACAGCACTATGCCAGTAATCGCTTTATCAGCTTTAATTTCTGCCAATACGGCATTAACTTGCTCAGTAAATTCAGCTTTAAGGGTATTAACATTTTCACCAATAACATCAATCACTAAATGAGCGATACCATTATCATGGCGAACTATAGTAAAAGCACTGCCTGTTAGTTCTACCGGAGCAACATTCTCAATGACTTTTTCATCTGTGACTTTTGCTTCAGCAACATCGTTACTATAAGCCTTGGTAATACTATTTTCAGCAGTGCTACTTACTTCATTGTTTACTGCATTGCTCACTTCGTTGCTTTCTTCGGCATTATCTTTAGTATTGCCTTCACTTTCATTTGATTTTATTTCTTGAGTCATTAGTCTGTCTCCACAATCATTGCCGCGCCTAAACCACCTGCAGCACAAGCTGTTGTTAAACCAACACCACCACCACGACGGTTTAATTCATTA
>MAAB01028939.1_pt1 | contig 15101 bp, 18 predicted proteins | sample 1115991 | NCBI WGS metagenome assembly MAAB01 (sample SAMN04961124, study PRJNA320927) | seawater metagenome | isolation source: sample BD02T18 sea water enriched with oil for 18 days | place: USA:Gulf of Mexico | collected 2013-07-27
GGTGCTCGCGCAAAGGCAAACCAACTAGGCCCTCCCAAAATACAAAGCAAATGCCAAACAGCAGCAGCTGACGCAATAACGCCAGCGCTAATTAATAATTTTGATTTAACACTAAAACTCAATGTGAACTCCATTTTTCCCTAATCCAGCACCTATATTAAAGGACTTTTTATTAGTTTGCTAAAATTATGTAAATAAGTGCACCACAGCAGGGTGGGATCACGCATTTCAGATAAATAGCACGGTATAATAAAGAAATTTTGAACTTTATTGAGATGAGGTGATCAGATCAGTATCAAAAATTAACAATAGTTATTTATCGTGTCATTATTTCAAGATATTAAAAGCATTGAAGATCACAGAGTAGACGCCAATAAAAATTATTAATTAGCCGATATTATTTTCTTAACCATAGCGGCTGCTCTTTGTGGTGCGAAGGGCTGGAAAGCGATTAATATATTTGGGGAAGCTCAACTTGATTGGTTAAAAGAATACAGAGATTTTAGCCACGGGATCCCTACAAGACACACTATCGGACGTATTATAAGAGGTCTCAAGGCTGATAGTCTCGTCTCATGCTTCATCAATTTTTCAAATGCTGTTCGAGAAAGTGATGGCAAAGAACATATCAGCTTTGATGGCAAGGTCGTTTGTGGCTCCAAGCATGGTGAGATAGACGCTTTGCAATTAATGACGGCAATGGTGGTAGAGAACGGCCTTATTATTTACCAAAAAGAACGTCGACGAAAACAAATGAAATCCCTGTTATGCAATCAATGCTAGCAAGTATGAATATAACAAATGCCGTGATCACCGCGGATGCAATGTATTGCCAAACGGAAACTACACAATTGATACGCGAAGGTAAAGGCGACTACGTGCTGCAAGTAAAAAAGAATCAGGGTAAATTACTCAAAGAAATTGAAGCGTATTTTCATATCGGTGAACGTGATTTTCCTAACGTATTAAAAGATAATACTTTTCAGGAGTTAGATGGTGAGCACGGTCGGATTAACGAGCGAGAATACCGCTTATTACCCATCACTGAATGGTTTGATGAAACAGAAAAGTTCAAGGATAGCTTCGCGGTAGTACAAGTAAAGCGTACTCGACAACTGAAAACGAAAACAGAGCAAGAGACGTCTTATTATATAACGTCACTCAAAGAAAACGTAAAAGCGGTGGCTGGATACATAAGAGGCCATTGGGCGATAGAAAATAGCCAGTATTGGGTATTAGATGTCACCTTTAGGGAAGATGAGAGCCAAATTTATGCTGATGACGGAGCGATAAACTTAGCGACTATCAGGCGTAAACTACTGAACTTAATCAAAGCACACCCACTAACAGATAGTGTTGCAGGTAAAATGCAACGGGCATGCTGGGATACTAAATTTAGAGCGGAAATTTTATTTGGTCAAAAATCAAACAAAGCATAATCCCGCCCTATGCACCACAGCCAGCTTATGCGTCCGATGTGATTGCCTTGTTATCTTTCAGCGCTTATACTTAGACCTATCTAAAGACCACTTAAATGTACCGGTGATAGCATGACAACTAGAATATTAACCGAAGTAGCTGCAAGTATTAGCGAACTTAAAGCAAACCCTATGAAGGTAGCATTAAGTGCTAATGGCGAGGCTATTGCCGTGCTAAATAGGAATGAGCCTGCATTTTATTGCATACCCGCAAAAACGTATGAATTTATGATGGATCATATAGAAGATTTAGAGCTACTTGCTATTGTTGAACAACGTAAAAATGAAACTAGCGTCAAGGTTAGTTTAAATGACTTATGAGTTAGAATTTAAAAAGTCTGCACTGAGGGAATGGAAAAAATTGGGTGCGACTGTTCAGTCGCAATTTAAGAAAAAACTTGAAGCCATTTTAAATGATCCACACATAGAAAGTGCAAAACTTTCAGGTGGTAATGAATTATATAAGATCAAACTAAGGCAAGCGGGTTACAGGTTAGTTTATGAAGTAAATGATGCGATTATTACAATCACCGTAATCTCTGTTGGCAAGCGTGATAAAGGAAAAGTATACAAAGCTGCAATGAATCGCATCAACTAATCAAACAAAATCCAGTTGAATATCAGTACAACCCTTTTTACAGCGTATACCAGATTTTTCAGGGTTTTCAGTGCTTGCATTGCTTGAAGTTCTGCTCTGCTTAGGTGTTAATAAGTAAAGAGGCTGTTTACATGTAGAGCAAAGCACCGTTTGTCCTGCCATCACTTTTTTCATTAACTGTCTTTGATTAGCAAAAGAGTTTTTACTTTGCTTTTGCAATGCAGCAAACTGTTTAATATCAATCATCTTTCAACCTATATTATGCTGAGACTAAAGTTACAAACAGTAGAAGCCATCAAATTTGCCTTGTAAAGGCTCGCTGCTTGATTCGAGTAACTCTTGATAAGCTGTTATATTTTCATAACTTAACGGCATTGCTGGATAAGCGGTTATTTCCCAAGGATATTCATCACTATCTTGAAAAGGCGTAAAAGAAAGCTTCTGATTATTCTCAAGTAATAACTGGCCAAATTGTAATGCCAACGCTTGTGTGGGAAACAATACCGAAAACTCTACTTATCTTGCCTGTTCAAGCTCTTCGCCCGCTTGTTGCATTTTCCATAAGGCATCACCAATATTGTCGTGCGGGAAAAGGGTTAAATTGCGACTCATTGACAACTCGTTTAATAAATTAATAATAAAACCGCATGTTACCCGATAACGCTCAAACAGTAAAAGTGTTAAGCTAGCCCTTACTGGTTCAGTTTACTTTTCAAGGCACTATGGCGGCTATTTTCGAACATCATATAATATTTGATCACAAGTTCGATCACCTACTTGCTAACACCGCTGATAATCAAAGTGCTACCGCTTTGGCGTTGCTATTTACTAGCCTTGAAAAAACGTCGAATATGCTCAGTAAGGCGCAGTTAAAAAATGCCATAGCGAAAGGAGCATTATGGCTTACTCGAGGTCAACATACCCAAAGACTACGTCGAGTCAAAAAAATCTTACAACAAGGTGACGAACTACATTTTTATTATAATGAAACGGTGCTGGCTAGTCAGGTTAGTGATGCTAAGTTAATCAGCGATGAGAGCGGTTATAGCGTTTGGTATAAGCCTTATGGCATGTTATCGCAGGGGTCTAAATGGAGCGATCACTGTACCATAAATCGCTTTGTTCAACTGCACTTCACCCCCGAACGTGCCGCTTTTATTATTCATCGTTTAGACAGAGCGGCAACAGGGCTAATGCTTATTGCCCACAGTAAAAAAGCCGCAAGAGCTTTGTCGGCAATGTTTGAAAATCGCACTACGGATAACAATACCCTTGAAAAATATTACCAAATAACGGTTCATGGCGATCACAGCAAGCATGAACAACCACAAGTGATCACCACTGATGTCGATAACAAAAGCGCCCGTAGCACTTTCACTTGCTTAGCTTACGATGAAACTAAAGATCAATCGTTAATCAAGGTAAAAATTGATAGCGGTAGAAAGCATCAAATACGCATTCATGCCGCCAGCATAGGTTTGCCCGTTGTTGGTGATAGATTACATGGCATAGCCGATAAAAATGAAGCGCAAAACCTGCAATTATGCGCGGTTAGTTTGCGCTTTACTTGTCCTTTATCTGGGCATAAGCAAAGCTTTAAATTACCAGGAGAGTTACAGTCTAGCTTTTAACGGGGGCGTTCAAAATTTTGCGTCAGCTTAAATTTTTAAATATCGGGGACGCTGTCTAAACGTCCTTCAAAACAAATCGCTAACAGAGATAAACAAAGGCTTTATTAAATACAGTAATTAAAATCTTCATCGTCAAGTAAAGACAGCGTTTCACCCACTCTGTCATCGTCATTTAAGGCGGCAAGTAATTCAAAGCCTTGTTGGCGTTGCTCCTTAGTTAATGCTTGATAAGGTAGACGGAAATTGGGGGCAACAGCGCCAGTCATCATCAAAGTAGTATTAATCGCGATAGGGTTAGGCTCACAAAACAGCCATTGCATTAAACCTTGTAAACGCCCATTCAGTTCAACATTCTCATTGTCCATTAATTGGCGCATTAAACCGGGAATAATATTAGAGGTAACCGAAATAACGCCGTGAGAGCCAAACTTGTGGCGACCGTCATGACTTTCATCATCATTGCCTGACCAACAAGCAATACCTTGCTTTTCATAATGAGCAATACGTTCATTACCACCACATTCTTTAACGCCAATAAAGTTTTTATGTTTTGCTAAGATTTCAATAATATCAGGAGTAAGATCTTGTCCCGTTCGCCCTGGCACATTGTAAATAAAGGCAGGTCCAATATCTAAAGTACGATTAAGGTGTTCAATAACACCCGCAATTGATGTGCGGCCATAATAAGGGTTGATTTGCAACGTTGCATCCATACCAGCAGCAAAACCATTTTTGGTGGCTTTAATGGCTTCACTGGTATTATTACTGCCGGTATTACCAATAATTAATAACTTATCACCAAATTTATGTACGCTATGAGCGATTAAGATTAAATGCTCTTCCCAGCTCAACAAATGTCCTTCACCTGTAGTGCCGCCAACAACAATACCGTCTACGCCAGCATCAATTTGTTTTTGAACAAGAGTATCATAAGTGTTCAAATCAACTTCACCTATAGCGTTATAAGGCGTTTTGATGGCGGTAATTAAACTGGCTGCTTTTAACTGCTTCATTATTTTCCTAGCTTTTGCTTATTAATTGATGGATAAAACTAACAATGACCAATACTATCAGTTATTTTACGCATTATAAAAATTTCATTGCTTTCAATGTGTTGATATTCAAAAATATGATGATTTAATTGTAATACTCTATATGCATGATAGTTTTCACTATTATTAAGGTCTGCGGCGTAAAGCTGTTCATCAATGAGTTCATTTTTTGTGATGGTAAAATGAATGTCTGCCACTAAACCCCAGTCACCTAATTCAGTGACTTGTTCAATAGCCTGTTCTGTTTCACCTTCTTTTTGTATATAAATGACAAAAGTAAATTCAAAACTACCGTCAGCACTTAACTGTGCATATTCAACAATTTTTCTATTATGTTCATCAATATCATGTCGAAACCAACGACCAAATAATAACTCTCTATCAAACTTCACGTTAATTGCTCGTTAAAAAAGAAAAAGGTAAAACAAATAAACAGCATCCACCTATATATTATATAAGTAAGATACTGCTTATTTTAATGTTAAATGTCCCTAAAGCCAATCTGAATAAATTATTTTTATGCATTTATTTCCAGTGAATAAAACACCTTAGCCTTTCTACTAGCACTAACCCTAGTTTTTCATCACTTTAATGCTGCCATTAACACTTTCCATAGAAATGTCGACAGCACCTGTTCCTATGTCTCCACGCAGATTATGTCCGGTAAAAACATTCTCTTGTGAGCTTAAGCCAAAGTCTGTTTTAATACTGCCATGCATAGTTTCAAGATCTAACTTAGCATTGATATCGTTTGGTAAATATAATTTGATACTGCCATTTACCGTTTCAAGCTCAATCTCTTTAATATGTCGGCTAAATGACTGATAGGTAGCTTTGATACTGCCATTAACTGAACTGAGTTCGCTATCCATGGTGAGTCCTGTGGCTTTAATTGAGCCATTAACCACTTGCGCGTTAACTTCACCACTAACATTGTTAATGGTTAAACTACCATTAACTAATTCAATATCGTCTAGATTAGTATCACTGGGTAACCAAATAGTATATTCAACTTGAGCCGATTGATTACTACCCCAATTCGACTTTTCTTCATAATGTGTTTCAACCGCGACATGCTGACCCTTTTGCTGCATTTTCACTTTAACCTGATCACGCTGCTTTTGATTGTTGGCACGAATAGTCGCTGCAACTTTAATCCTTGGCTCTTGCCAGCTACTAATCACGACAGCGCCATTAATGTTCTCTAAACTAAATTGACTGTTTTCATCAACGGTAAAAGAGCGCTCAACCTTGTCAACAACATCAGCCTGAACAGGTAAAGAATAAATGCCAACGAATACACTAATGATAAAACTGCTTTTTAATAATGTCTTCATATTTTCCCTTATTTGTTATATTTTGAGACTTTATAGATATTTAGATGTATCTGCTGTTAAAAAGGTTTAAATTACCTTCAAAAGTTTTATGGGAGCTAAAGTGAAAACACCAAAAGTACAATTGTTATTAACAGGTAATGAACTAATGACGGGTGACATTGTTGATAGTAATTCAGCCATGATTGCACAGCAACTGAAAGAGTTAGGGCTGCAAATATCACGTAAGGTCACGATTGCAGATGATTTGCCTTTATTAATTAATGAAATAAATCAATTGGCTGCACAAGCAGATATTTTAATTATTAATGGTGGTTTAGGGCCAACGGTTGATGATTTAACGGCGCAAGCTTTAGCAAAAGCCACCGAAGTAACATTAACTGAACATTCACAAGCATTAGCGCATATAACTTCTTGGTGTAAAAAACTCGGTGCAACATTAAATGAACCTAACTTAAAACAGGCAATACTTCCTCAAGGTTGTGAGATTATCGCCAATAAGCAAGGTAGTGCGGTAGGCTTCAAAGTAAACCATCTTAATTGTGATATTTATTGCACCCCAGGTGTTCCTCACGAACTAAGCACTATGCTCATTGAGCAAATAAAACCTGACATCATGAAAAAAATTCCTAAAGAATTAATCACTGACGTCACCCGCTTACAAGTATTTGGTTTAGGTGAGTCAACACTACAAAAAATGGTCAACGAGCAATTACCTGATTGGCCAAGTGACATCGAGCTTGGTTTCCGTGCCGGAATGCCTCTGTTAGAAGTAAAGTTAACGACCAATAGCCTACAAGGCCATACGCAAAAAGAACATTGGCAACAAAAAATATCAAGCTTATTAGATGATCACTTAATCGCACAAGTGACAGACAAGCCACTTGGCTTGGCTAAACATCTGTTATTAAAACTGGAACAGAAAAATTTAAAAATCACTACTGCAGAATCATGCACAGGCGGCTTAATTGCCAGTATGTTGACCCGAGAAGCAGGGTCATCTCAATCATTTGAAGCGGGATTTGTCACCTACAGTAACGCGATAAAAAGCAAATTACTCGCCGTTGATGAAGAAATATTAAATAACCATGGTGCCGTAAGTGAAGCAACCGTACTTGCCATGGCGAAAGGCGCTTTATTACAATCATCGGCTGATATGGTTATTGCTGTATCTGGCGTTGCAGGTCCAGAAGGAGGCAGCAAAAACAAGCCTGTTGGCACAGTATGGTTAGCTTGGGGTCATAAGAATAACTTAAAAACAGTTTGTTTATTAATACCCTTGCCTCGTAGCCATTTCCAGCAATATGTGGCAAGTATTGGCCTAGACTTAATCCGTCGAGAACTTATTAATAGTCAGCAAACGGCTCAATATATAATAGAAAGGCAAGTTAACTAAGCTTTTTTAAACTACTCGTTGCTAAGCCAATCAAAAGTTTATATATTTAGAGAAATGTGCTAACAACTATTGATACAAGCGCTATAATAAAAACAAGCATAGTTAACTATACATTTATAATTTTGGAGTCTATTTTGATAGAGAAAAATTTTATACCTAGTGGTCGTAATACCATTATCCATAAAATCAAAAAATTTGATTTACTCATTGTCAATGGTGAAAACCCTGTTGTTATTGTAAGTCACCGAGGTATTGGTATATATAAAGGTGAAATCCCAGCAAAGCGTGCTATTGCTAAAAAAGCCTACCAAGAAGTAGTACATGTAGATTCATCTGAGCTTTTTGGTGAAGAGAAAACTTTAATCTTTGTTCAAGCATTAGATGGTAAAGAATATAAAATAGATTACAGTAAAACTGAAACCAAAAGTTTCATTAAGGTTCATCAAGATAATTATATTTAGTACCTATTTTGCCTTAATAAAACAGCCTTTTTTAAAGCCATCAGTGTAGTTCATTAATTTTATAATGATGATGTCGGAGAATACCTTTTATGACTCAGGTCAGTTTAGTTGCTAACGCCAAAGAAAATATTGATTTACATCTTACCCCTATTAAAGGTGGTGACTTAGTGACAGAAGCTGGTGTGTTTGAGTTAATCGCAAACTCTCAATATACCGCTCTTGCTGTCAATACCGCGAATATTAAAAATGCTATTGCTGAGCTCAACGACACGCTAAAACCATTACAAGATAAGCAAACTGGTCGAGATATAAATTATCAAGTTTTAGAACGAATCGATGCAAGTATATCAATCACCATTGACAAGGACGAAATGGGCGCCACGGCTGAAATAATTCCAGCCCAAGGTGGAAAAAACTTATCTGCCAAAGCTATTTTAAATGCCGCCCAAGAAGCTGGCGTTAAAAAAGGTTTTAGTAAAGACGAATTAGTTAAGTTAGCTCGTTTAGCCGCTAAAGCAACGCCAAATGTACTAGTGAACTTACAAATAGCGACAGGAAAACTAGCGATAAATGGCAAAGACGCAATAATAAAGCCCTTAGTTGAAAGTGCTCAGTCACGTATTTTACGTCCTAAAAAGCGCGAAGACGGCAGCGTTGATATGCGCGATTTAGGCGATATAATCTGCGTAAAAGTTGGCGATCCTTTGGCTAAAAAAATCCCACTTACCAACGGTAAACAAGGTTATACGGTAACAGCAACTCTGCTCACACCCGAGCCAGGTAATGATGTTGAACTGGTTCCCGGAGAAGGCACAACCATAAGCCCCAAAAATGAAAATGTGCTTGTTTCTGAAAAAGTAGGCTTACCAAAACTTATTTCAAACGGTATGCAAGTTGATGAAATTTATAAAATAAAAAATGTCAATGTCGCTTCTGGCAATGTGAACTTTACCGGCAGTGTTCTCATTGAGGGTGATGTCAGTGAAGGCATGAAAGTTATTGCCAGTGGTGACGTCACCATTGGTGGTTTTGTTGAATCGGCTATGATTGAAGCAGGTGGCGATGTCACTATTTCTGGCGGAATTATTGGCCGTAAACACGACATAGAAAAAACTAAAGTAACGGATGTGAAAATGAGTGTTAGTGTTAATGCTAAAGGTAGTATTTATGCTAAGTATTGCCAATATGCTCAAATTAACTGTGGTAAAAATATTCGTATTGAAAATCAGCTTTTACACAGCTTATTAAATGTACATGGTCAGTTAAAAGTCGGTACTGAAGAGCAAGCTAACGGCAAACTTATTGGTGGTTATATTAAAGCGGGTACTTATGTTAGTGCCGGTATTGTAGGAGCTACAGCCGGTAGCAATACCATTATTAATTTTGAACATGAAATTAATAAATTCAAAGAAAAAATGCAAGATGTAGAATCAAGGTTTAAGTTTGATTCTGCCAAAACCGATGAATTAAAATCAGCAATAGATAAGTTGAAAAAATTACCTAAAGACAAGGCTAAACCAGAAATACTCGCCAAAGTAGTGTCAACGTACCAGTTTCACGCTAAACGTTTAGGTGAAATACTCTTAGAAAAAGAGGCACTCGAGGCTGCTACTCAAGATTATATGGAGGGCGTTTACATCGAAGCAACCGAAAAGTTATATCACGGTGTTGAGCTAATTGTTAGTGACTTTAATGATAGATCGCGACGAGAATATGGCCCAAGCAGAATGATTTATAAAGAAAGAAAAATTCACATTGACCCTATCGTAAATACCTAAACTAATGACACCTAAATACCTGTTAATATTTTTTTCATTGCTTTACTTGCTTAGCTTCAATAGCCAGGCAAAGCAATGCTCAGTCAATTTAAATTATGGCGTGATAATCGATCCTAGTCATATTCGTATTATTGATCATGGTAAAACCATTATGCAAATTAATGGCGTTGCACAACTATTCATTGAAGGACGCGAAATACCACTTAAAAACGAGCAACAACACCTTGTAGCGGAATTTGCCAACGGTATTCGAAAACAAATCCCTGAAATTGTTTCTATCGCCATAGAGGGCGTTGATGTTGGCTTAAAAGCGGTTAATAAAGTTATTGGCGGATTAACCGGTGAAAACAGTGCTTCTCAACAAAAAATCCAAACTAATTTTGATGAATTAAAATGGCGTATTCGCACGCGTTTTAATCAAAGTGCTAATAATTATTTTATCGCCCCACAAGATTTTGACGATTTTGATGATATTTTTACTGGTGAATTTGAACAAGAAATAGAAGAAATTATTTCTGATTCCATAGGCACTATTTTATTAGCCGTTGGCGAAGCTATGATAAATAATGCTGATAATGAAAACGCTCGAAACGAAGAACAACGCATATCAACCTTTGATGAACGCATGGAAAATATGGGTAAAGATTTAGAGTTAGAAATAACGGCCAGCGCAAAGGTGTTAGCAAAAAAAGCAGAGCAGTTCTGCATACAAATGACTGGACTTGATAAAACGGAAAGTAAAATGCATCAAGCAATTGAGCAACTGAAAGAATTTAACCTGATAGAAATAAACTGAAATAAATTAAGCTAAAGTTACGAGTATATAGCTACGAATTTCGAAAACTCGCAACTATATACTCACTATAAAAAACGCGAAAAATTAATTACATATTAGGATAGTTCGGACCACCAGTACCTTCTGGTGTTACCCAAGTAATATTTTGACTTGGATCCTTAATATCACAGGTTTTACAGTGAATGCAGTTTTGTGAATTAATAACAAATTTATCACCCTCTGCCGATTTCTCTACTTCATAGACGCCAGCAGGACAATATAGCTGTGCTGGCTCAAGATATTTCACTAAGTTAACACTAATTGGAATGCTACTATCAGCAAGTTTTAAATGACAAGGTTGCTCTTCTTCATGATTAGTATTTGACAAAAATACCGAAGAAAGTTTGTCAAAGCTTAGCTTATTATCTGGCTTAGAATAATTAATCACTGGTGCTTCACTTGCTAGCTTTAATTGACTATAGTCAGGCTTATCATCTTTAAAATTGAATGGTAATTTACCACCGAAAAAGTTTTGATCTATAGTATTATAAGCGCCACCAAAGAAGGTGCCAAACTTATGCATTGACGGAGAAAAGTTACGAGTATTGTATAAATCCTCATACAACCACGATGACTTAAATTTCTCAGCATAAACCGTCAAGTCTTTACCACCTTCATCGCCATTCGTTAGCGCTTCAACAATCGTTTCAGCCGCTAAAATCCCTGACTTCATAGCAGTATGATTACCTTTAATTTTTGCTGAGTTCATCGTACCAGCTTCACAGCCCACCATAATACCACCAGGCATGGTTTGTTTAGCTAATGAATTATAACCACCTTTTGCCAGTGCACGTGCGCCATAAGAAACTCGTTTACCGCCTTCTAGGTATTGGCTAATTTTTGGATGATGCTTGTAGCGCTGAAATTCATCAAACGGACTTAAATGCGGGTTTGAATAACCTAAATCAACAATTAACCCAACAAAAACCTGATTGTTTTCTGCATGGTATAAATAACCACCACCGCCAGTGTCATCCTTTAAAGGCCAGCCAGCAGAATGAACCACTAAACCTTCTTGATGTTTTTCAGGGTCAATATCCCAGATTTCTTTAAAACCTAAACCATAATGCTGGGGAGAACAATCTGCATCTAAAGCGAACTTTGAAATTAACTCTTTGCCTAAGTGTCCACGGCAACCTTCAGCAAAAACGGTATATTTAGCACGAAGCTCCATGCCTGGCATAAAAGAGTCTTTTTCATTACCTTCTGCATCTAAACCCATATCGCCAGTGATAATACCACCAACACTGCCATCATCATTATAAATAACACTTTGCGCAGGAAAACCGGGGAATATCTCAACACCTAATTGCTCTGCTTGTTCTGCTAACCAGCGACACATATTACCCATACTAGTAATATAGTTGCCTTCGTTGTGCATAGTTTTAGGCACAAACAAGCCTGGTAATTTAATTGCATTATCCGCACTATTAAAATAATAAATATCGTCACCCGTTACAGGTGTTTTGAGTGGTGCACCTTTTTCTTTCCAATCAGGAAATAATTCATTTAAAGCTCTTGGTTCAAATACAGCACCAGAAAGAATGTGCGCGCCAACTTCTGAGCCTTTTTCAACAACACAAACCATTAGCTCTTGATTTTGTTTTTGTGCTAATTGCATTAGATGACAAGCAGTGGACAGCCCGGCAGGACCAGCTCCGACAATTACTACATCAAATTCCATCGATTCACGTTCCATGGTATATCCCCATATTTCATTGTAATCAGTAAAATAAATTCAAACAGGTGTTTGATATTCAAACAGGTGTTTGATAGTATCCCAATAAAGGTAACCGAGCAAGGCACAAATAGCTTATTTTTATTTAGTGTAGTCTAGTTATGTTGTTAGTTACTACTATGCTTTGTTTGCGGTCGTTTAAAACAGCTTGCAGGTTGCCTTTATATTAATCAAACATTATATTTATAGCAGATATTGTATAATAATTTGATTATTTTCACCAAGATTACATTGACGTGAACATAATGCAAAGGTAGTCTTTTGAGTAATAACTCGAAATTAAATTTTTATTTATATTCTGACACTAGAAAGTAAAATAGAGGCAACGATGAAAGTACTAGTTCCAATAAAACGAGTGATTGACTATAACGTCAAAGCACGCGTAAAACCTGATAATTCAGATGTAGATCTCGCCAATGTAAAAATGGCTATTAACCCTTTTTGTGAAATAGCTGTTGAAGAAGCTGTTCGTTTAAAAGAAGCTGGCACGGCAACCGAAGTTATTGTTGTATCTATTGGCGATAAATCTTGCCAAGAGCAATTACGTACCGCTTTAGCTTTAGGTGCAGATCGCGCCATTCAAATTGAAGCAGAGACTAATTTAGATTCACTAAATATTGCTAAGCTATTACAAAAAGTAGTAGAAGAAGAAGCGCCGCAATTAGTCATTTTAGGCAAGCAAGCCATTGACAGCGATAACAACCAAACTGGACAAATGCTAGCTGCGCTAACAGGTATGCCACAAGGTACTTTTGCTTCTGAAGTAAAAGTTGAAGGCGACAAAGTTAACGTTACGCGTGAAGTTGATGCTGGTCTACAAACTATCGCATTAAACCTTCCTGCTATAGTAACCACCGATTTACGCTTGAATGAGCCTCGTTATGCTTCACTTCCTAACATAATGAAAGCTAAGCGTAAGCCGTTAGTAGTAAAACCCGCTGCAGATTTTGGTATAGACTTAACTGCTCGTACTAAATTATTGAAAGTAACCCCTCCTGCTGAGCGTCAAGCTGGTATTGTAGTAGAAACTATTGATGAGTTAGTAGAAAAATTAAAAAATGAAGCCAAGGTGATCTCATGAGTATTTTAGTATTTGCCGAACACGATAACAGCACCTTAAAAGCTGAAACTTTAAAAACAGTTGCTGCTGCCCAAGCTATTGGTGGCGACATCACTATTTTAGTCGCTGGTTCTAATTGCCAAAGTGTTGCTGATGCTGCTGCAAAAGTGAATGGTGTGAGTAAAGTACTTATTGCTGACAATGCCGCTTACGAGCACCAATTAGCAGAAAACATTAGTTTATTGGTTACAGAATTAGCCAGTGATTACGAACATATTATTGCGACTGCATTAAGTACAGGCAAAAACTTTATGCCTCGCGTAGCCGCACTGTTAGATGTTACCCAAATTTCTGATATTATTGGCGTTGAGTCGAGCGATACTTTTATCCGTCCAATCTATGCTGGTAACGCTATTGCTACCGTGCAAAGCTTAGATAGCAAAAAAGTAATCACAGTACGCTCTACTGGTTTTGATGCCGTAGCTACAGACGGTAATGCCGAAGTAGTTGTGCTAGATATTGCCACAGATGCAGGCACCTCAAGTCACGTTAATGATGAACTATCAGTGTCAGAGCGCCCAGATCTTGGTGCTGCAGGCGTGGTTATTTCAGGTGGACGTGGCATGCAAAATGGTGATAACTTCAAACTTCTTGAAGGTATCGCTGATAAACTTGGTGCTGCAATTGGTGCATCACGTGCCGCTGTAGATGCTGGCTTTGTACCAAACGATATGCAAGTTGGTCAAACAGGTAAAATTGTTGCCCCTGACTTGTACATTGCTGTTGGTATTAGTGGTGCTATTCAGCATCTCGCTGGTATGAAAGATTCTAAGATCATTGTTGCTATCAACAAAGACCCAGATGCACCTATTTTCCAAGTAGCGGATTACGGTATTGTAGCAGATTTATTTGATGCATTGCCTGAGCTTGAAGCTAAACTATAAATTACTGCTCATATCTTAAAGTGATGCGCTTTTAGTTATGCAGCAAGTTGTTATAATAAAGCCACTCTTAGTAGTGGTTTTTTTTTATTTAAATTAGGCATTAAAAACCCACTGCTCTTTTCAGTCATTCAATGGATATATCTTTATGAACGATAAATTTTCAAGTCTTGCCGATCTTGCCGCAGCGTTTGGTAAAGAACCAATTAAAAATGGCTCTGAGAGCATCAATAACGACAATACTCTAGTTTACACAACAAATAGTGGTCGTATTAAGCAAAAGCATAACGAACAACAAATAACGGCTAGTGACGGCTTTGCCAAAGTACGCAGGGAAACAAAGGGTAGAAAAGGTAAGGGTGTTATAACCATAACGGGTTTAGGACTTGATGCAAAAGCGCTTAAAGATTTAGCTAAAAAACTTAAAAAAATCTGTGGAACGGGCGGCACGGTTGTAAATGAAGTAATAGAGATTCAAGGTGATAAACGCGATGTGATCAAAACCGTGCTTGAAAAAGAAGGCTTTAAAGTTAAATTTATCGGCGGATAGTTGTCCAACTATCAACATTATCATCGACGCTCCCCTTCCTTTTAAACGCGATTGAAATCCTCACCTACAAAATACAAATAACAAAAAGCCCGACTCTTTCGCTTTTTGTCATGAGAAATGGCTTCTCTAATAATACCATTTTGATTAAATTTGTGATCTAATTGATTTAGTTTTTCATACATCAATATCACAATTTATGAGCCCCTTTGAGCACATCGACTTTAAATCTCTTATCGCAAAAGAAACCAA
>MAAB01007564.1_pt1 | contig 15087 bp, 15 predicted proteins | sample 1115991 | NCBI WGS metagenome assembly MAAB01 (sample SAMN04961124, study PRJNA320927) | seawater metagenome | isolation source: sample BD02T18 sea water enriched with oil for 18 days | place: USA:Gulf of Mexico | collected 2013-07-27
TTGATTGTGGGACTGATAAATCATCAATAGTTCACGCATTTTATAAAGTATATTCGTCAAATTTGGTTGATATATTAAAAAATACAAAAAATCCATATGGTGATGGAGGAGCAAGTAAAAAGATTAAGGAAACTATAAAAAGTTTTTCTTTAAATAATTTACTCAAGAAGTCTTTTTATGATATAAGATTAAATAAGGAAAATATGTGAGAACAAGAATAATTGCAAAACTAGATGTAAAGCCGCCGTATGTAGTAAAGCCTGTTCATTTTGAAGGTCTTAGAAAAATGGGGTTGCCCATAGAGCTTGCTGAAAAATACTATAAACAGGGTGCTGATGAAGTTGTGTATATAGATATTGTTGCTTCTTTATATCATAGAGAAATAATATTTGACGAGATTGAAAAAACTGCTAATAAATTATTTATTCCATTTGGTGTTGGTGGCGGAGTTCAGAGTATTGATGATTTTTCCAAATTATTTCATCTTGGAGCAGATAAAGTTATTATAAATACTTATGCAACTCAAAGAAATCCAGAAATTATAAATCAAGCCGCGCAAATTTTTGGTAATCAAGCTGTAGTAGTAAATATAGAAGCCAAAAAATGGGATAATTGGTATGAATGTTATACTGACTGTGGCAGAATTCAAAGTGGAAGAAATGTATTAGAATGGGTTAAAGAGGTTGAACAAAGAGGTGCGGGTGAAATATTATTACAATCAGTAGATCAAGATGGATTACAGAGAGGTTTTGATTTTGAGTTATCAAAAAAAGTTGTTGATAGTGTAAATATACCTGTTGTAGTATCCAGTGGAGCAGGAAAATTAGAAGATATAAAAAAATTAATAAACTATGCTAATCCGAGTGGAGTGGCAATAGCTAGTTTACTTCATTATGATAAGTATACTATCAACGAAATAAAAGAATATTTGAGAGAAAATGGTATTGAGGTGTCTAAATGAGTAATATAATTGGAATAATAAACTATGGAATTGCTGGAAATATTCATAGTATTAAAAAAGCTATTGAAAAAGCCAATGGTATTGTAAAAATTGTTAATACTAAAGAAGAATTGAATAGTGTAGACAAAATAGTTATTCCTGGAGTAGGGAGTTTTAAAGATGCTATGTCTGAACTTATAAATGATGATTTATTATATACATTAAAAGTAGTTATTAAAACTAAACCAACTTTAGGAATATGTTTAGGGATGCAAATATTGTCAACAATTGGATTTGAATATGGAAAAACAATGGGTTTAAATGCATTTAATGCAGAAGTTATACCTATTAAGGTTGAAGCAAAAGTTCCACATGTGGGTTTTAATAAAATTGATATAATAAAACCAAATAGCCTTTTAAAGGGTTTAGAGAATGAAGAATTTTATTTTATGCATTCATATGAAGTAGTTAATTTTCATGATGTTTTATCAACAACTACTTATGAAAATCATTTATTTGTTTCTTCTATTAAAAAAGATAATGTTTATGGAGTACAATTTCACCCTGAGAAAAGTCGTGAAGCTGGAATAAAATTATTTAAAAACTTCATTGAATTATAGGAATAAAATATGATTGAATACAAAGACACACAAAATAGATATAATTTACCATCAGAAGTAAAATACTGTACCAAATGTACAATATCAAATCAAAGACCTAGAATTACATTTGATGAAAATGGAGTATGTGCTGCATGCCAATATTCAGAATTTAAAAACTCTAAAATTGATTGGGTATTACGAGATAAAGAATTAGAAGAATTATGTGATAAGTATAGAAGAAATGATGGTTCATATGATGTAATTGTTCCATCAAGTGGAGGAAAAGATAGTGCTTTTACGGCTTATCAATTAAAATATAAATATGGTATGAATCCGTTAACAGTTACTTGGTCTCCTCATCTATGGACAAAAGATGGATTTGATAATTTTCAAGAGCATATACATGTTGGAGGGTTTGATAATGTGTTAGGTACACCAAATGGTACGGTTCATAGAAAGTTAACAAAAATATCTTTCGAAGTATTAGGAGATCCTTTTCAACCATTTATTTATGGACAAACACATTATCCAATGCAAATGGCATTGAAACATAATGTATCATTAATTATGTATGGAGAAAATGGTGAAGTAGAATATGGTGGTAATATGAAAAATGCTTTTAAACCAAATAGAGATTGGAAAAATGGACATAAAGAACAATATTTCTCAGGACTTGCTCCCGAAGATCTACTCGAATATGGCATTACTTCAAATGATATTCTACCTTACATGGCACCAGATAATGAGAAACTTGAGAAACTAGGCTTAGATATTCATTTTTTTGGATATTACAAAAAATGGGTACCTCAAGAGCTATATTATCATGCGGTTGAATATACTGGTTTTAAACCTAGATATGCTCGAAATGAAGGTACTTATTCTAAATACGCTTCATTTGACGATCAAATTGATGGGTTTCACTATTATTTATCATATATTAAATTTGGAATTGCAAGAGCTACTTCCGACTCAGCACATGAAATCAGAGATGGTCATATATCTAGAGAGGAAGGCATAAGTTTAATTAAACGATTTGATGGAGAATTTCCCAAGGAACATTTTCAGACATTTTTAAAATATTGTGATATTACAGAAGAATATTATTATGAAGTAATAGATAGTTGGAGATCTCCTCATCTTTGGGAAAAAAAATCTGGTAATTGGGAATTAAAAAACCCAATCTGGAAAGAAAATAAATAATGAAAGATATTATAGATATTATTGTAACAGAAAAAGCTTCTATCATTGAAGTTCTTAAAATTATAGATAAAAGTTCTAAACAAATAGTTTTGGTGGTTGATAATCATGAGAAATTATTAGGAACTATAAACGATGGGGATATAAGAAGGGCATTACTTAATGATGTATCTTTAACAGACACAATTGAAAATATTTATTTTGATACTCCCACAGTTGCATATTTGAATAATACAAGAGATGAAATTATTAATATCTGTACAACTAAAAAGATTCATCAAATACCAATAGTTGACAATAACGGAAATTTGATAGGACTAGAAGTACTAGATGAGCTGATTTCAAAACAATCAAAAACAAATAAAGTTGTTTTAATGGTTGGTGGACTTGGAACAAGATTAAGACCCTTGACTGAAAATATACCCAAGCCTATGTTAAAAGTTGGTGATAAGCCTATTTTGGAAACAATCATTGGAAAATTTGTAAGTTATGGTTTTACAAATATTATTTTGTGTGTGAATTATAAATCCGAAGTTATTAAAGATTATTTTGGTGATGGTAGAGATTTTGGTGTTAATATTGAGTATATCTTAGAAGATAAGAGAATGGGTACAGCTGGAGCACTTAGTTTACTGAAAAGTAAACCAGAGGAAGCATTTTTTGTGATGAATGGAGATTTACTTACAAATGTAAATTTTGAGCATTTACTTGATTATCATAACGAAAACAATTCTCTTTCTACAATGTGTGTTAGAGAGTATGATTTTCAGGTTCCCTTTGGTGTCGTAGAAATTGAAGATGGTAAAATTTACTCAATTAAAGAAAAACCGATACATAAGTTCTTTGTAAATGCAGGTATTTATATGTTGTCCCCCGAAATTTTTCAATATTTACCCGAAAATGAATTTTACGATATGCCTACACTTTTTGAAAATATAATTAAAAAGGGACACAATACTACTTCTTTCCCAATAAGGGAGTATTGGCTAGATATTGGTAGAATAGAGGAATATAATAAAGCAAATAATGAATATTCAAAGGTTTTTAGTGTATAAAAATAAAACTTTTTTAGCTATTATTCCTGCACGTGGAGGAAGTAAAAGAATTCCAAAAAAAAATTTACTAGATTTAAATGGTAAACCCTTAATTGCATATAGTATTGAAGCTGGACTTAATAGCAAATATATTGATAAAGTTATAGTGACAACTGATAATACAGAAATTATAGATGTCTCCCGAACGTTCGGAGTAGATAGTATTAAAAGGCCGGACAATATTTCTGATGATACCGCTTCAACATTTGAGGCAATTAAACATACTATAGAAAAAATCGATTATTTTGATTATGTTATACTTTTGCAACCTACTTCACCTCTTCGAGATAAAAATCATATAGATGAAGCAATTGAATTACGTGAAAAGAAAAATGCAGATGCAATTATATCTGTAAGTGAAATGACTCATAATCCACTCTGGTCAAATACTTTACCTAAAAATCTTAGTCTAGTAAATTTTTTGGATGATAATATAAAAAATCTTAGAAGTCAAGACTTGAAAAACTATTACATGCTAAATGGGGCAATATATATATGTAGAATTGATAAATTACTAGATGAAAAAACTCTGTTTATTCAAAATAATATCTTTGCGTATGAAATGAAAAGAGAGGACTCAATAGATATAGATGAATATATCGATTTTAAATTGGCAGAGGTTTTAATGAATGAAAAAAAGTGTTTATAGTAGAGTAGAAAATTTATACAAAATACATGAAATTTATTTTTCACAACTTGAAAAAGATTTTGAAAAAGATTTTTCTATTGGGTCTCAAATTATTAGAGATACTATTAAAAGAATGCTTGTTGAATCATTTGATTCCGGACAAAAAGAACATTTGCAAAATCGTACATCTTTTCTTAAGAGTTTTTTGAATTATTATCTAGTCATGTTTTATTTTTTGTTTTTGAGTATATTTGGAAAAAGAAAAATGATTAAACAAAAATTTGATCTGTTACTTGAAAATTGGTCAGGTAATAATTTTGAACCTTTTTATGAAAGAATTTATGAAAAGTTTGTAAATAAATATAATATTGGAATACTTGATGTTAATAAAGAGTTAAAAGAAGATTTCTTCCCTGCCAAAAGTACTATAATTAGTAAAAACTCTAATCATAAACATTTTTATTCTAATTCTGTAAGTTATTTGATAGTAAGAAAAGAATTTACTAAATTTTTTAAATATAGAAATTTATCTTTATCCTCAAATATAGATTTTGTAAATATTTCGTTAAGATTATTAAGGTACATAGCTGTGTATAATACTGACACAGAGAATCTAAAAGCAGAATTTTTAATCAGTGCTTCTGACAATCATTATAATTCTTTAAGATACTTTATCTATAAAACAAATGGAATTAAAAATATACTATTAATACAAAATGGTATACGAAGTGGACATATGAGTAATAGTAGTGGAGACATGTATACGTACTGTGATTATTATTTAGGTTTTGGGGATCAAACTATATCTTCTCAAAAAGGTATGGTATGCAAATATAAACTTTCAATGGGATCCTTAAGACTTTACAATAATACTTACAGTATACATTGTAGCAATAAAAATGAAAATGAAATTATTTTTATTGAACAGTTAGCACTTTTAAAGACAGAAGATTATAATTATGAAACATACCTATATATAATAGATATGTTATGTAACTTTGCTAAGGAGTATCCGAAGTATAAGATAATTTATAAAACCAGACCTAATAGATTTAAAAGATATGCCAAAAACTTTCTTATGTTAGAGCATATTAAGATCATAGATAAAAAACTTATTGATGTAAATATTACAATAGACGAACATATATCTAAAAACTCTTATGAAGCTATATTAAAGTCAAATGTGGTTGTTTATTATAATTCTACTATGGGATTTGAATCACTAGGTTTAAATAAAAAAGTGTTTTGTTGTAATTTAGATAGACAAGATTTTCAAATTTCACAAAATGATGAAATTGGTGTTTTGATTTCTAAATCGTATAAACTTTTTGAGGAAAAACTATTGTATTTAGTAGATAACGATAATGAAGTGATTAGAAATTATTATAATAACAAAAAACTAGAATTTATGAATTTACAGGTAGATCCAATTGATATAATTAGTAAAATAGTTTATAAGGAAATTAACAAATGAAAATATTTATATTGGCTGGTGGATTTGGGACCAGACTTAAAAGTGTAGTTAGTGATGTACCTAAACCAATGGCTCCAATTAATAATAAACCTTTTTTGACTTATCAAGTATCTGAAATTGGAGAATATTTTCCCAATTCGCACATATATATATTGACATACTATTTGTCAGAAATAATTGAAGATTTCTTTAAAAACTATAAAAATGTTACAGTTTTAAAAGAAAATGAACCGCTAGGAACAGGAGGATCGATCAAAAATGCTATTATTGAATTAGGTCTGCATAAGAATGATTCTATTTTAGTATTTAATGGGGATACCTATATTAAACCTAATCTAAAACTACTGATTGAAAGTTCCCTTGATGACGTTAATATACTAGCTTCAATGGAAAAAAATTGTGATAGATATGGGACATTAGATATAAAAGGTACAAAACTAATGAGTTTTAATGAGAAGAAAAAAGGAGTAACAAATAGTTATATAAATGCTGGGTGTTATTATTTTAAAAATCTACTATTTTTTAAAGATATAAAAATAAGAAAATTTTCCATTGAAGATGAATTTACTAAATATATATCTTTAAATAATAGTATAGGTACATTTAAATATAATAACGTCTTTATTGATATAGGTATTCCTTCAGATTATCAAAAAATGGAAAATTATATTGTAAATGGAAATAATAATGGATAAAAATATTTTTCTAGTAGAAGATTCAGCTACTATAAGAGAATCTCTACAAAAAATTGAAAAGAATAGTTTTGGACTTATACTCGTTAAGTCGGATGAAAGAATTATAGCTTGTGTTGTTGATGGAGATATTCGCCGTGCACTTATTAATAATTTTAAATTAGATGATCCTATTTCATCATGTTACAATGAAAAATTTGTTTTTTTATATGAATCAAATTGGACGAAAGAAAATATTTTAAAACTATTAGATTCTAAAGTTAGAGCTATTCCCATTTTGACAAAGAACAAAGAATTTGTGACTATTGTCTCTCAACAGCACTTAGACTGGAATAAAGAGGAGAAAATAATCTCAAAGGCTAAATCTCCTGTCCGAATTAGTTTTGCTGGAGGGGGAACAGATTTAACTAATTATTTTTATGAAATGGATGGAGTAGTATTAAATTCTACTATCAATAAATTTGCACATGCCGTCTTAAAAAAAAGAATAGATAAAAAAATTGTAATTTATTCTAATGATTTTAAGCTCAAAATTGAAATGGATGGATACGACTATATAAAATATGATGGGAAGTTAGATCTGATAAAATCAGTAATTACGTTATTAAAACCGGATTTTGGATTTGAATTATACACCTATAGTGATGTCCCTCCTGGTTCGGGATTAGGTGGTTCAGCAGTGTTATTGTCAGCTATTGTTGGAGCATTTAACAATTTTAGAGAAAGTAAATTAAATGAATATGATATTGCAGAATTGGCTTTTCATGCAGAACGAATAGAATTAGGTTTATCAGGTGGTTGGCAAGATCAATATGCCACAGTGTTTGGTGGTTTTAATTTTATGGAGTTTAAAAATCATGAAAATATCGTTAATCCTTTACGTGTTTCACGTAATATTGTAAATGAACTGGAAGATTCCTTAATCTTGTGTTACACAGGAATAAATCATAATTCTGGCATGATACATGATGACCAAAAAGAAAATATGAATAAAGCCGTACAAAAAGAGTATGCGCAGGTAACCAAAGATATTGCATGTGAAATGAAATCTAGACTTTTGAAGGGAAAACTTGATGATTTTGGTGCCTTATTACATAAGGCATGGACAGTAAAGAAAAATTTTTCATCAAAAATCACCACTCCCTATTTAAATGAAATCTATGATTATGCTTTAGGAAATGGTTCTTTGGGAGGGAAATTATTAGGTGCAGGTGGCGGTGGATACTTTTTATTTTATGTACCCACTTTTCGTAAACTAAAATTAATGAATGCTTTACGAGATAAAGGATTAGAAATAGAAACTTTTACATTTGATGAAATTGGATTAAGAAGTTGGATAACAAAGGAAACAATATGATTATAGAAAATTATGAAATAGGAAAAACAGATAAAGTTTTTATTATTGCTGAAATAGGTATGAACCATAATGGTATTTACGAAAATGCGATAAAGATGATAGATCAAGCAATAGAGATAGGTGTAGATTGTGTCAAATTTCAAATGAGAAATTTAAAAGAATTATATACCCAAGATGCGCTTGATATGACCAGTAGTGATTTATCAACACAATATACAATGGGATTATTAGAAAAGTTTGAATTGACATTTGACCAATATAAAAGTATCGCAGACTATTGTAAAAGTAAAAGTATTATGTTTATGTGTACACCTTGGGATAAATCAAGTGCAGATGCTATTGAAAAAATTGGTGTTCCAGCATTTAAAACTGCGTCAGCAGATATGACTAATTTTGATTTACTAGAATATTTAGTTAAAAAAAATAAACCGCTAATCTTGTCAACTGGGATGAGTACAAAAGAAGAAATTGATGAAACTGTAGAGTTTTTGACGAGACACAAATCAGATTTTGCACTCTTACATTGTAATTCTACTTATCCTGCTCCTTTTAAAGATATTAATCTCAGATATTTAGAAAAACTTAAGCAATATAATGTTCCTGTTGGCTATTCTGGTCATGAAAGAGGGATTGCTGTATCTCTTGCTGCAGTTGCTATGGGTGCAAAAATAATTGAACGACATTATACTCTTGATAGAGAGATGGAAGGACCAGATCATAGTGCAAGTTTAGAGCATGATGACTTTAAAAAACTAGTTGAGGGAATAAGAGAACTCGAATTATCAATGGGTAGTGAAAAGGATAGAATTGTTACACAAGGTGAGCTAATTAATAGAGAAAACTTATCTAAAAGTATTTATGCAATAAATGATATTAATGAAGGTGATGTTTTTCAAAAAGATATGTTTGAAATTAAAAGTCCTGGACAAGGTCTTAGTCCTCAGTATTTAAATAAAATTGTTGGTTATAAGGCAATTCGAGATATCAAAAAAGGTAAAGCTTTATTTAAATCTGATTTAGGTGGCTTAATACATGCTAAGAAACACTACAATTTCAATAGAACATGGGCATTACCTGTTAGATTTCATGATATAAATGCATTAATGGAAAATACTAAACCAGATTCAGTTGAGTTTCATATGAGTTTTAAAGATCTTACTGAAGATTTATCAAAATTTTTAACACAAGAATATTCTTGTGAATATATTGTTCATGCTCCAGAGTTATTTGAAGATGATCATTTACTTGACTTGTGTACTCTAAATGAAGAGTATAGACTAAAATCAATTGCACATTTACAGCGCGTAATTGATAAGACATTGACTATGAATAAATATTTTCCTAAAACAACTTTACCTCAAGTAGTTATTCATTGTGGTGGTTTTACAAAAGATGAAATTATGCCAATTGGTGAAAGACCACTTCAGTACAAGAATCTTATTGATTCAATCTCTAAATTAGACTTGACAGGTGTAGAATTACTACCTGAAAATATGGCTCCTTTCCCTTGGCTATTTGGAGGACAAAGATATCAGAATATTTTCATCAATCCTGAAGAGATAATAGATTTTTGTAATAAAACCAATTTAAAAATATGCCAAGATATTTCACATTCTCATTTAGCTTGTAATAAATTTGACTGGGATCATATTGAATACACTAGAAAATTAGCTCCTTATACAAATCATTATCATATATCTGATGGTACAGGAGTAGATGGAGAAGGTATTCAAGTCGGAGAAGGAAATGTTGATTTTGATAATATTTATCCTATTATAAATAATCTTTCACCGGATGCTTCTTTTATTCCTGAAGTTTGGCAAGGGCATAAAAATAATGGAGAAGGGTTTTGGGTAAGTTTAGAAAGAATGGAAAATAGATTATGATTAAGAGTGAAATTCTAGAGTCTATCTTTGTGAAGCAAAAATTATTGGAGAATGAAAAAATACTTTCTCAAATTGAATATATTGCCAACAAATGTTTAGACTCATTAATGAATGGAGGAAAAATTATATTAGCTGGAAATGGCGGTAGTTTTGCTGATGCTCAACATATATCGGCTGAATTTACTTCAAAATATATGTTTGAAAGAGAATCGCTTCCTTCTCTTTCATTGGGTTGCAATAATTCTGCTATTACTGCAATTGGGAATGATTATGGATACGATCAGGTTTTTGCTAGAGAACTAGCATCTATAGCTGATTCAAAAGATATTTTTATCGCAATTTCAACAAGTGGAAATAGTGAAAATATTTTGCAGTCTATAAAAGTTGCAAATACTAAAAAGATTACTACTTTTGGATTTACAGGTGACATTGGTGGCAAAATGGCAGAACTCTGTGAGTGTATAAAGATACCATCTTCAGTAACTGGAAGAATACAAGAATGTCATATTATGATAGGACATATTATATGTGCTATAGTTGAAAAAAAATATTTTAAAGAGAGCAGTAATGAAATTTAGGCATGTGGGCATTGTACCTTCTAATATGAACAACAGTTTAAATTTTTATAGAAATTTTGGTTTCGAAATTATTAAAGTGCAAATAGAAGAAGAAAATTATGTTAATAGACTTTTATCAATTGAATCTAAAAGAGTAAAAACTTATAAGTTAGGATTTAATGGTGTTATTATAGTTGAACTTCTAGAGTATGATTTAAATACAATCCCAAGACTAAATACTGTTCTTTCTCAGGGAATTACACATTTTGCATTGGAAGTCAAAGATATATTTACTTTATATGAAAAACACAAAAATAAGGTTGAGTTTATTAGTGCACCATTGTTAAGTCCTGATGGCTATGCTAAGGTAGTCTATTGTAAAGATCCAGATGGAAATTTCTTAGAATTAGTGGAGATATTATCATGAGAAAAAATCAATGAAAACTATAGCTATTATACCTGCGCGGCAAGGTAGTAAAAGAATTAAAAGTAAAAACATTAAATTCCTTGGAGATAAACCTTTGATTTGTTATACAATTGAAAGTGCACTTGCAAGTAAAAATATTGATAAGGTTATTTTATCTACAGATATAGTAAATATTGAAGAAATAATTAAAGAATATAAAAACGATAAATTGTGTATACATTGGAGAAATGAACATCTATGTGGTGATTTAATATCAACAGAGGATGTGTTAATACATATATTAGAAAAAGAAAAATCGGATATAACAGCAGTAGTTACGCTTTTACCAACATCTCCTTTTAGGGCAACAAAAACTATTGATGAATGTATTGAAAAATTTTATGAAAAAAATGCAGATTCAGTTTTGACACTTGGTCAAGACAAATTAAAAATTGGAACGTATTGTGAATATTCACAAGAATTTTCTTTAGTTAATAAAAATACGCCAGCTGAGATGCATAAAGTAAAATTAACCTCCTTTGATAACCCTGCTGTGTATGTCACCAAACCAGATGTTCTTTTCAAAAATAAATTTATCTTAGGTGAAAAAACATTTGGAGTGATTATAGATAAATTAAGTGGGTTAGATATTAATGATGAAATTGATTGGGCTGTAGCAGAAGTATTATTAGAAAAAGGATTAATCAATGTATAGTATTGGAGTTATGCAGGGGAGATTATTGCCCAAATTTCAAAATAGATATCAGGCACACCCTCTACATTATTGGCAAGCTGAATTTCATATTGCCAAAGAATTGGGTTTTAATCAAATAGAATTTATTTTAGATTATAATGATTATAAAGATAATCCCTTAATGACTAAACAGGGCATTAAGAATATTCAACAAATAATCCAACAAACTGGTGTAACTGTTAAGTCTATATGTGCTGATTATTTCATGGAAGCACCATTGCATTCAAAACATCAAAAGTATAGTGAAAAAGTATTACAGAAACTAATAAAAAATGCAAAAAAGTTAAATGTTATTGACATTGTTATTCCATGTGTGGATCAATCAACACTAAAGGATGAAAAAGATACAAATAAATTTGTTAAATCAATTAATAAAATACTTCCTATTGTGGAAAAGGCAAATATAAATATTAATTTTGAAACAGACTTATCTCCCCATAAATTTAAATCATTATTAAAAAAATTTAATTCAAAAAATATAAAAGTGAATTACGATATTGGTAATTCTGCTGCTTTAGGTTATGCCCCATTAGAAGAGTTTAAAGCATATGGAGAGCACATATCAGATCTTCATATTAAGGATAGAGTTTTAAATGGAGGTTCTGTGAAACTTGGGACAGGTAATGCTAATTTTAAAACAGTTTTTAAATTATTAAAAAAATACAATTTTTCCGGAAATATAATTATGCAGGCAGCCAAAGATGAATCATATATTAGTGATTTGTTGATGATTAAGGAACAAAAAAAAATGATTTCAAAATATATCAAAAAGTATTTATAGATTATGAATAGAAAAGTAGCTTTGGTAACTGGTTCTAGTAAAGGAATTGGAAAAGGTATCGCAAAAAAATTAGCTGAAAATAATTATATAGTGTACTTAAATGGTCGTAATTTGGATGACTTGAAAAAAACTGCAATTGAATTTAATATTGAAACAAAACTTATCAATAGTGATTTAACAGTAGATGAAAATATTAAAGAAGCATTAAATTATATTTATCAATCTGAGGGTAGATTGGATCTTCTAGTATCAAATATCGGAAGTGGTAAATCTGTTGTTGGCTGGGACACCTCTATTGAAGAGTATAAAAGGTTATTTGAATTGAACTTTTTTAATGCGGTATCAATAGCGACACATAGTATAAATATAATGAAAAAATCTGGTGGACACATAATTTTCATATCTTCAATTGCTGGTTGTGAATCACTCGGAGCACCTATTACTTATAGTAGTGCAAAGAGTGCATTACTCAGTTTTGCAAAGAACTTATCAAATGATGTTGCAAAATATAATATTAGAGTAAACTCAATATCTCCTGGGAACGTTATGTTTGAGGGAAGTACCTGGGATGAAAAAATTAAAAAAGATAGAGAAGCTGTCTCTGGTTACATTGAAAAAAATGTTCCAATGAACGATTTTGCAACACCAGAAGATATTGGTAAAACAGTACTTTATTTGGATGACGTTAATTTTATAACGGGTTCAAACATAATAGTCGATGGCGGACAAATAAAGAAAATAATTTAGGATAACGTATGAGTGTAATGGATAGATTTAATTTAAAAGACAAACTTGCAATTATTACTGGTGGTGCTGGCCTCCTAGGAAGGAAGCATGTTGAGGCTTTAGTTGAAGCGGGTGCAGATGTAGTCATTTTTGATATTAATCAAAATGCATTAAATGACATGAATAAATATATTTTAGAAAAATATGGTAAAAGCTTGTTTTCATTAAAAGTTGATATAACAAAAGAAGATGAAATCATTATTGCAAAAGAAAAAATATTCAACAAATTTGATAAATATCCAAATATATTAATCAATAATGCAGCAATAGATCCAAAATTTGAAAAAAATAGCCAAATAAATAAATCAAGATTAGAAAATTTTGATCTTAATCAATGGAACTTAGAATTATCCGTGGGTGTAACTGGTGCAATGCTATGTTGTAAGTTTTTTGGATTTGAAATGTCAAAAAATGGATTTGGAGTTATTTTAAATATTGCATCAGATCTTGGTGTTATTGCACCTGATCAAAGGTTATATAAACAAAATGGTGTAGATGATGAACATCAAAATGTAAAGCCTGTTACTTACTCAGTCATAAAACATGGACTTATTGGATTAACTAAATATATTGCGACATATTGGGCTGATAAAGGTGTTCGTTGTAATGCTTTTGCTCCAGGAGGTGTTTTTAATGATCACCCTGATGAATTTGTTGATAATGTTTCAAAATTAATCCCGATGGCTAGAATGGCAAATATTGATGAATATAAAGCTTCAATATTGTTTTTATGTAGTGATGCCAGTAGTTATATGAATGGGGCTACTTTAAATATGGATGGTGGTAGGAGTGCCTGGTAGATGTTTTTAGTAACTACTGCAGTTGAGGATTTTTGGGATAAGTCTGAAGAAATTCTTTTTTTAGGCGAATGGTGTAAATTATATGATAGAAAAGATGAGTTAAATAATTTATCCTATAATACACTTTCTTTTGAGTGGAATAATCCTGAAAAAATAGAAAATGCATATGACTTGTGTAATGAAGTATACGAAATAATGCTAGTTAAACTTACTCATAAATTAAATGAAGTACACAATTTAGATAAATCTGTATATTTTTACAGAATTATATTAGGCAATTGGTTAATTAGGTTTATCCATCAGTATTATGATAAATATATAAATATAACCAATGCTATGAATAATTATTCGGATTTAACTACATATATCTTAGATGAGAAACAATACTATGTACCTTCCGATATTGAAGATTATATTGACAAACAAGTTTTTAGTGATATTTATAACCTTCAATTATATTCAGATATTGTTAAATTTGTTGGTATGAAACATCTAGTAAAAAGTTTATTCATACACTTAGAAATAAAAACTAGAATGGAAGTAAATAATAGTAAAAAGGACAAAATTTCCAGTTTTTTGACAAAAGTAATGAGAGTTGTTTCAGGAATTAATATTTTTAATAAAAATAAATTAGTACTTGTAAACCCATATTTTAAATATAACAAGTTTTATAATATTATGGTTCTCTTTGTTAAATCAAATTTTAGATATATTTTTGATGATTTTAAATATACAATAGATATTAAAAATAGTGTGGATTATGATATAAGAAAAAAGTTGAACTTTAGATCTGAAACTAATAATCCTTTTGAAAACTTGTTGTGTAAAACAATATTTAATCATATTCCTTCTCTTTTTTTAGAAAATTTTTCTGAGTTTAGGAAATCTGTAGAATCATTGAAAATTAATACTGATAAAGTATATTACACAGCACAGGCTTTGCATGGCAATAATGTATTTAAATTTTTTATAGCAGAAAGATTTAATGCCATAAAAATTTTGACACATCAACATGGTGGAGCTTATGGTATAGATAAAAGATTGTATCAAGAAGAATATGAAAAATCACTTTCATCAATATATTTTACTTGGGGATGGGGTGGTGAAGAATGTGAAGTTTTACCATTTCCAAA
>MAAB01030444.1_pt1 | contig 15065 bp, 10 predicted proteins | sample 1115991 | NCBI WGS metagenome assembly MAAB01 (sample SAMN04961124, study PRJNA320927) | seawater metagenome | isolation source: sample BD02T18 sea water enriched with oil for 18 days | place: USA:Gulf of Mexico | collected 2013-07-27
AAAGACTTAATGATAATCGTTTGCATTACTATTGGTTCGTGTGTATTATCGCCGCAATTATAAAAACTCTCTCAAAAAAAATAAATAACGGAAATAATACCCATGATGAAGAAAACATTAATTGCATCAGCACTTGTTGGTTTATTTGCAAGTACTGCTGTTATGGCAAGTGAAGAAACTGAAGCATTACGTAAAGTTATCGCTGAACAGCAAGAAGTATTAAAAAGCTTAGAAAAACGTTTAGACGAAACTGAAGATCGTCTTGAAGCGACTGCAGACAAAGTTGAGTCAAGTACTTCTGCTAGCCCGTTTGCTAAAACGACGATTGGCGGTTATGGCGAATTGCATTACAACGATTACGAAGATTCAGATGCAAAAATTGATTTTCATCGCTTTGTTTTATTTTTCGGTCATGAGTTTACTGACAAATTACGTTTTTTCTCTGAGTTCGAATTAGAGCACAGTATTGCTGGTGAAGGAAAAAGCGGAGAAGTTGAATTAGAGCAAGCATATGTTGAGTATGACTATAGCGATACACTTACCACCAAGGCAGGTTTATTCTTAATCCCTGTTGGCATTATCAATGAAACACATGAGCCACCAACATTTTATGGTGTTGAACGTAACGGTGTTGAAAAAAATATAATACCAGCTACTTGGTGGGAAGCCGGTGTTGCGGCTAACTTTAAGTTAGCCCCTGGATTATCTATCGACGCTGCTGTTACCAGTGGTTTAAGTGTTGGTGATGATTATAAAATCAGAGGCGGCCGCCAAAAAGTGGCTAAAGCCTCTGCTGAAAACTTAGCATATACAGGTCGTATTAAATACACGGCAATTCCTGGCTTAGAATTAGCTGCTACAATACAGTATCAATCTGATCTTACGCAGAGTGCTGGTGGTGTAGATGAAGCAGGTGCAACGCTAATTGAAGCGCATGCTATTTATCAAGTGAATAATTTCACCGTTCGTGCGTTATACGCGACTTGGGATATTGACGGTAGAGAAGCAGAAGCTTTAGGTCGTGATGAGCAAACAGGTTGGTATGTAGAGCCATCTTATAAAGTAAATAAAGAAATTGGCGTATTTGCTCGTTATTCTGAATATAATAATGAAGCGGGTATAAGTTCTTCCGATGCAGTTGAATCAAAAAGTGTTGGTTTTAACTACTATTTACATGAAAATGTTGTATTTAAAGTCGACTACGAAGAGCTTGGCGGATCGAAAGATACAACAGGCTTCAACGTAGGTTTTGGTTACCAGTTTTAATTAATACTTACTTTACGCAAACTTTGCGTTAGTTCATAGTACATAGGGAAGTGAATGGGGATTATCTACTCATTCACTTTTTTGTTTTAAAAAATACATTTATTTAACGGGGTATACGTGGTTAAAATAATATTAATTTTACTCTTAGTCATAAGCTTGCAAGCTCCCGCAATAGCGAAAGGTGTATATCAAACTTCTAAGCAGTTTGTTAGCCAGGTATTTAATGGTGAGTTACCAAAATCGAAAGCGGTATGGTTATCAGCAGACGACAAATTGGTTATGAGTGAAATCATGAGCCATCAGTTTAACCGTTTACGATTGCGCTATTGGCAACAGAATAATGAAACCGTTTGGGTGTTAGATGAAATCGGCAAAGAAAAACCTATTACCATTGGCGTTCATATTAAAGATACCCAAATTGTTGAATTGAAAGTATTAGCTTTTCGAGAGTCAAGAGGAGACGAAGTACGGCATGAATTTTTCACTAATCAATTTATATCAGCGACCTTAACGAAAGAAAACATGCTTAATCAGCACATAGATGGTATAACAGGCGCAACCATGTCAGTACGTGCGCTTACTAAAGTTGCTCGATTGGCGTTATGGTTAAATAACAAGGTGAAAGCTTCATAGTTTTGCTGGTGAAATCGGTTTAGCTCAGTAGGTATAACGCGAACAAGCATGACTAAGAAAAAAACAAAAAATTCTATCCGCAAACGACTTAATCGCTACTTACGTGACTGGCACCGTCGTCTTGGCATATTTGCCGCATTTTTCCTTATTTTCCTTTCTGTTACAGGCATTGCTTTAAACCATACAACATTATTTTCTTTATCCCATCAATCGATCTCTTCTCCTTGGTTATTAAGTCATTATGGAATTAAACCCGCTGTTGATGTTCGTTTTTATCAACAGAAAAACTGGTTGGTCACAGATCAGCTCGTTTGGTTAAAAGACAAGTTAGTCTTTGAAAGTGATGAAACCGTGGTAAGTCTAGCAAAATTTCAGTCGTATACTTTATTAGCGACACGCTCACAGCTGGTTCTATTTACCGAAACGGGTGAAATTGTTGAACAACTTGATAGCTCAAGCGATTTACCGGTACCTATTTCAGCAATCAATATTACGGGTGATAAAATTGTTTTGAAAACTGCTGATGGTTATTATCAAAGCGATAGTGATTTAATGGACTGGCAAAACGTTCAAACGCTAATTAAGCCAGCTTGGATTTCGAATGAACTTGCTAGCCAAGTAGAATTAACGGTAGCGCAAAGACAATTTCAATCACAATTTTTAAACTGGGAACGTGTCATCCTTGATGCGCATTCGGGACGTTTATTTGGCGATATTGGCGTTTGGTTTATGGATATAGTGGCATTTATCCTTATATTACTTTCAATTAGCGGAATTTATATTTGGCTAAGATACTCAAAAAGTAAACGTTAATTCTGTCGATTATTCTTACCCTTACATGATAAGCATATTTGAAACCTCTCTAATAAGGTATAAGCATGAATGTATTTGTTAAGTTATTATTTATAAGTCTTATATTGTTAGCTTTCATTGGCTGTGATTTAAGTAATGATGAAAGTGAATACTCACAAACCTCTTTGTTGTCAATTTCACAGCAGAGCCTAAATGATTTAGCAAAAACGCTTACCGTTAAATATCACTTTTTAAGTAATATCGAAACAGATTGTCCAGATTTCAAGAGCGAAAAAGTTACCCATTGTTATGGGGCGAGAATTAATTTGACTGCCAGTAAAGATATACTCGTAAATGATTGGCAATTATATTTTTCACAGGTTTACCCTGCTTATGCAAGTCGTTCCGAAGAGTTATCGCTAGCGCATATAAATGGCGATATTCACCAAATATCACCAACAATAAATTTTTCAGGGTTTCATGCAGGCGAAACAAAAACAGTTAAATTATGGGTGAAAAGTACGCTAATATCTGAATCTGAGTTAATGCCGAATTATTGGATAACCGCAAAAGGCTTAACACCGGCTGTTATTGAAAGTACCCGCACAACAGTTGACTCTGACACTGGATTAGAAATTCAACCTTATGTTGTTTCATTTGATGATAGTAAAAAGCAGATCAAGTCAGCACCCGGTGACATTAATAAATATGCCTCCCCACAATGGTTATTTCAACAAAATGAAAAACTAAACGTCACTCACGAACACCTACCTTTCGCTGTTATTCCTACACCCAAATCCATAACAATTACTGACGAAAATAGCCGGGTAGATTTGTCGCTAGGCATTAATGTTCGCTTTACGAATATTGATAAAGATGATGTTAGTGCAGCACTTGAACGATTAGCACAGCTGGATATTCAACAAAGTGACAAGGGAATAACACTCGATATCTCATTATCGCCCCAAAATAATAATATTACTGGCAGTTACAAGCTTAGCGTAAGTCAAACGAAAATAACGATTAACGCGGGAGATAAACAGGGAGCTTTTTATGGAGTACAAACCCTAGCAAGTTTACTCACTTTAGCGGATTTATCTGTGCCTATGGTGGAAATTGATGATGCCCCTCGCTATCAATACCGAGGCCAGCACTTAGATGTTGCCCGCAATTTTCATAATAAAAAGATGGTGCTGGCGCTTATCCAGCAAATGTCTGCTTATAAACTTAATAAACTACATTTACATTTAGCCGAAGATGAAGGCTGGCGTTTGCAGTTACCTAGCTTCCCTGAATTAACCGATATTGGTAGTAATCGCTGTTTAGCAATGGATGATAAAAGCTGTATGCAGCCACAATTAGGCGGTGCACAAGTCCCTGAACGTGATGGTTATTATAGCGTTAGTGATTATCAAGAAATTTTAAGGTTCGCATCACGCCATTATGTGCAAGTGATTCCATCGTTAGATATGCCTGGGCATTCACGTGCAGCAATTAAGGCAATGGAAGCGCGCTATCAATATTACATAGAACAAGAGAATGAAGTCGAAGCTACTCGTTATTTACTCAGTGACTTTAGCGATATAACCGAATATAGCTCTATTCAAAACTATAACGACAATACAATTAATATTTGTATGGAATCGTCGTATCGCTTTGTTGATCGTGTTTTAGACGATTTAATTTTAATGCATGACCAGGCTGAACACCCGCTAAAAATGTATCATATTGGAGCCGATGAAACTGCTGGAGCATGGTTGAAATCGCCGGTTTGCCAGGCATTAGTTGATGATAAATCAAATAATGTTAACGATATTAACCATCTCGGCGCGCATTTTATTGAGCGTGTATCACAGATGGTTAACAGTAAAGGCATTGCTGTTGGAGGCTGGAATGATGGCTTAGGTGAAACACGCGTTGAAAATATGCCTAACAATGTCTACTCCTATATTTGGGGCGCATTACCTTGGGGAGCTCATCAACAAGTTAACGAACAAGCAAGACGCGGTTGGAATCTGGTGTTATCAATTCCTGATGTCTTATATTTCGACTTTCCCTATGAAGTTGACCCTAAAGAGCGTGGCTACCATTGGGCATCAAGACGAGTAAACAGTCGCAGCATATATAATTTTATGCCAGATAATTTACCGGTCCATGCTGAGTTTAGACGCGATACTTTAGGACAAAAATTTAGCATTGATGATCGGATGACAAAAGATGAAAACGGTGTTATTACTCATCAACCCTTACCAGAGAATTATCAAGTTTTTGGTATTCAAGGACAGCTGTGGAGTGAAACTGTTCGTAGCGAGCAGCAAGCCGAGTATATGATCTACCCGCGTTTATTAGCATTAGCAGAGCGTGCTTGGCATAAACCGAGTTGGCATGTTCCTTATAACTACCAAGGTGCTAAGTATGATCAAAATAGTGGCGTTTTTGATGAAAAACAAAAACAATATCGAGATAAACAATGGCAGAATTTTTCGAATACCATCGCACAAAAAGAATTAATAAAACTCGACAAGCAGAATGTTTTTTATCGGGTACCAACGGTTGGAGCTAAAATTATTCTTGGCAAGTTGCACCTTAATAATTCATTGTTAGGTTTACCGATGGAGTATCGATTAGCCGATGGCCAATGGCAGAATTATCAACAACCCGTTGCAGTGACACTACCTGTCGAAATTAGAGCCCGAACAGCAAACTTACAACGCTCAGGCCGATCCACTATAGTGCACTAGTCATGATAATATTAGCAGTCGCTTGAATGTTAAAAAGCCGGCGATATTAATTTTTTTGATTAAGTAAATCTTGTATTTCTTGTTCATAATGCGAGATTTTACTTTTAGAAAAACCAACATGTGTTGCTACCATTTTCCCTGAACGGTCAATTAAATAACTGCTGGGCATGCCCTTTAACTTAAATTTGCGGGCGACCTTTCCTTTAGGATCATAAAAAACGGCAAAATTTGCCGGCGTTTCGTTAAGAAACTCTTCCGCTAATGACTTTTGATTGTCAACATTAACACTAAGAACGACTAATCCTTGCTGCTGATATTGCTGTTGCATTTTGTTCATCCACGGAAATGACTTACGACAAGGGCCACACCAAGAAGCCCAAAAATCGAGGTAAATCACCTTACCTTTATGAGAAGCTATCAGGCTTTCAAAGCTTTTTAGGGTCGTTTCATTATTGTTTTCGCTGGCAAAAGTTGTAGGAATAAAACTCAAACATGAAAATAATAAAAATAAAACTATAATGTATTTATAAGTGCTCATCATATTGTTCTTCATAGAAAATATATATTATTAGAACATGGCTGCTTATTTTATAGAAGGATTGTTTCGATGGTTTTTGTCAGGTAGAGTCAAAAATATACTGTGAAAAACACAATAATAAGGGCATAAAAGGAATATGATATCAATGCTGTATTGCCCAACCATAAAGCGTTTATACTAGTGTTATCGCTTCAATGTTAAATATATTTATTATGCTACGATTTTCACACATAACTTCATCGTTATTTTTAGCCTGTTTGGCTTTATCTTTTCCTGTTACAGCTACTGATCAAGCAAAAACACCCGAACAGCTTGAACACGAAAAATGGCTAAAATTACGTTTTAGTGATCAACATCAAAAATTGATCCCAGTAGTTGCCGTCGCGGATATATTTTTTGCCTGTGATAAAGCTAAAAATAATGGCACTGCAAATTATAAAGTGGATGCACTTGTTGAGAATATGGACCGTAACTTACTCGCTGATAAATTATCAACGTGCTTAGCGGGTGTAAGTATGCAATCAGACATTGCCTTGAACTATGGTTTGTATGGCTGTTTTTACGAACAATTGGAACATTTATCCCAAGATGAAAAACAAGAAAAAATGCGAGTCGTCACTGCGAGTATTTCGTCATTGAGCCGTGAGGATAGACAAAAAAGTTTTGCTCGTTGTGTTAACGATCAATCGATTAGATATTTAAAGTAAGCATCCTAAAGCTAATTATCTAAACTAAAGAGAGAGTGTGTAACATTCATCAAAATTTTGATTATACACTTTAGCATTTCCCACAAAAAAGGAGCAATTAAGCTCCTCTAGTAAAGTACTTCATGAATTACTAATTTTCTCGAAGCGCTCTAAAACCTAAATAGTTTGAACGAAAGCCAGAAGACAACTCTAAACGAACTGACGTTCTAGCCAGTTTAGGTGCGAAGTTCCAAGCGCCACCACGGGCAACAACTGTAGCACCATTGGTTAGTTCCCAAACATTACCTACCGTATCGAATAAACCTAATTTGTTTGCCCTAAATGATTTTACTGGCGCAGTACTACGATTAGACCATTTACTGCCACAATATGCACAATTTGCTTTACCATTGCCAATATCATCGCCCCACCAGTAATTTTCAGCACTGCCGGCGCGTGCAACATATTCCCATTCCATTTCGTTCGGTAAACGGTAATTACGCTCGGTTTGCTTTGATAACCATGAAAGGTAAGTTTTGCTGTCTTTATCGCTAACACACACAACAGGGTGGTCGTCTGTTTGGCTGAAACCTGGGTTACGCCAGTTTAGAACACTGTTATATTTTGGCTCGCCTTGAATAAAAGCGGCACACCCGTTTTCACTTTCTGCTTCAGTCACGTAGCTTGTTTCTTTAACAAAACGTTTGAAATCACCGACCGTTATTTGATTTTGGCCAATGGCAAATGCTTTCAATATTTGCTGACCATGGGCAGGTTTTTCATTGCTTAAACCCGCGCCTTTCATATCGCCCATTTGAAATCGGCCAGCAGGAACACCAATGAGCTCCGGACCCAACTCGTCACCAGGAAGAATGTCTTGAATTTTCTCACCATTTGCAAAGTTAATGGGAGCTTTTACTAACTCTGCTTTAATCATGGTATTTTTTGATAAACGAATCTCTTGCTGATAATCACTATAACCAGGCTTAGTTACACTAATATCATGATGACCAGCAGACAGCATGACGTTAAGTTTTGTTGAACCGTAACTTACGCCATCAATAAAAACTTCATCATCGTATTGATCAGAACGAACCGTTAATTCATACATCAATGTATCGTCGTTTAAGCTATTCGCTTGGTCAGCGTTTGCACCTTCATTTAAAACAGGAGTCGTCGGTTGACCTTCTTGATAGCCACAATAACGTGCTGAAATATTTAATAAGGTACAGGCTTCATTGTTCGGAAGTGAGCCTTGCATTTCTACGGTAATCGTTGTGCCGTAGTTACCTTGGCCACTAAATTCACCTGCTTTAACTTTATGCTTAACTAAACGCACTTGTGCTGCAGAATCTTTTTTATGCTGATTGATGAGGTTTGATTCTGTTGCCGAATTAAATAATTTATCTAAAAATGTTTTTGAAGCTTTTTGTTTCGCTAAACGATTGCCGCGAGTAATACACTTATTCATGCTTTCTTGCGTGTCACATGTCACTACTTGATAAACTTCTAGCTCATTCTGCTTTTCAAATTCAGCACGTAGGCGTTTAACACGCGCAATACGTATTTCTTCAACTAAACCTTCTCGAGAATTAGCAAGCGTAAAACGGTCGATATTTGCTCGCGCTAATTCTGCTTTCTCGTCAGACAAATTAGTAACACTGGCTTTAATCGCATCTTTGTTTTGTTTTTGGTTGATAATGGATTGACGATAATCATTTTGAGCTTGGGCAATATCGTGCTCAGGGTTATCTATCATTGCTTCGTATTGCTCATTCATATTGAGCAAAGCTTCTTGGCGAAGTTTTTGTAGTGTTTTACCTTGGGCGCGTAAATCATTTAAGCGCTCTTGTTCACCAGCGATTTGTGCATTTAAATCATTTAAAGAAGTGATGAAAGCAGTGTACTGAGCTTCTTTACTACTTAATTCAATTTCTAAGCTTTCAACGGTTGTGCTTTTAGATGGAGTATTTTCAAAAGCATGAGTATATGAACTCATTGAAAGACAACTTATAGTCAGAGCGAGTAAAGCCAAGCGCATGTTTAATATTCCCAAAGGATAGAAGTTAATCGTAAATTCAATATTTTAATAAATGAAAATATTGAATATTTACAGATTTATTTCAATTTATCATTGATATAGTTTTAATTGATTCATCATATTTGCTCAAGGGCTAAATCGCAAGTGATAAACTGGATTTCCTATTGAATTATCATTTTTAAAATTAATTATTCAACAAATTAGCGGGAGAAAACTGGTCAGTTAGTATCTTAGTTTTATCAGACCAGTCTTGCTCAACACTGGTTGATGTCATTTGTTCGCTGATTTTAGACAGATTTACAGAAAAAGGGACGAGTCTGTCGTGTAATTTTTTAGCGCGTTGAGTAATAACTTCTGCACTAGGTAATTGGCCTTTAGCGGTTAGAATTATTCTATTACTGTTTTTATAATTACGGACATTGTAAAAGTCCCCAAATACCTTTTTATAGGTTGCTGATTCATGAGCATATAAAGTACTCACTGAAAAAGTATTCGCGCTTAAAATGCCATTCGGGCTGAGTATGCTTTTAGCCTCTTGTAAAAACTCTTGGGTTAATAAATGCTCAGGAATATAATCACCGTTAAAGGCATCAAGAATTATCCAGTCGTACTGCTGTTTTTTTATCACGGCACGTTTGATAAAAATTCTCCCGTCTTGTACAACTGAAGAAACTCGCTGATTTTCGAAAAAACCAAAGTATTGACGAGCAACTTTAATAACCGCCGGATCAATTTCCACATTGGTAATAGTCGTTTGGGGATATATTTGTTGCAAAGTGTTCGACATAGTTCCGCCGCCCAGGCCGATAATTAAAATGCTCTTGGGATTATCTACAAGTAATAATCCTGAGAAAAGTAACTTGGTATAATTAAAAACCAACTGCTGAGGAGCGCTCTTATTTAAACAGCTTTGGTTCGTTTTACTGCTTTTAACATTAAACTTCAAACAGCGTAAATCGCCTTTGTCTTCAACTAGAATGTTACGGTATAAAGAACGTTCTTGATGAATAACTTCCGCTGAAATATTTTTCATAAAAAATACATTCAGTAAAAAAACAGTTAAAGTTACTAAATTTATTTTACTCATGAACAGTGCCTACCGTATTGATGTTAAATGCTTTTATTGATTTATGTAAAACTATCGCGATAACACCCAATACTGCTAATACAGCGCTAAAAACGATAATAATGTTGTTCACTTCGAAAAATAATACGAAATAAAATGAGGTAATGATTGTTCCTAATGCGCTGCCTAGCGTAGAAACAAAATAGAGCTTCCCTGCAACTTGACCACTTTTGTCTTTGTCGGTTACTAATAATCGAACAGAGTAAGGGGAGATCATGCCCAAGATAATGGTGGGTATGAAGAACAATGCACCACAGGCAAGTAATGAACCATAGCGGGAGTCTTCAACATTAAGAAAGATAACTTCCATTATGCCATTTGACCAAAAGGCGACGGGTAAAATGGTGATACCAGCGAACAGAAAAATAATTCCGTAGCGTTTTAATGAGGCGTTATGAGTAGACAGTTTACCACCAGCGAGATAGCCAAACGATAAACTCAGCATAAACACGGTAATAATACTGCCCCAAATATGAACACTACTCCCAAAAAATGGCGCAAGAATTCTCCCGCCGAGTAATTCAATGCCCATAATGCAAAAACCACTACAGAAAGCGAGTAGGTAGATAAAAGGGTTTTGCCAAGAAGCTTGAGTTTGTTGGTCTGTCATGAATAGGTATCTATAATCTTTAAGTTAAGTTTCTACATCTTAACGAAAAAAACCATGTGATACACCACTAAAGTGAAGATTTTTTGAGAGGAGATTGTAAGTGAATTTTTCTTTCACCTACAATCAATTTTTCTATAGTGATCAGGGTTTTAATATCGGCTTTAAAAACCTAGCTGTATGCGATGTTTTATGTTTAGCCACATCTTCAGGCGTTCCTGATACTAAAATCTCCCCACCACCAGAGCCACCTTCAGGACCTATGTCAACAATCCAATCTGCTGTTTTTATCACGTCTAAGTTGTGCTCAATTACGACTACGGTATTACCGTGATCACGTAAACGGTGGATCACATTCATCAGTTGTTTAATGTCGTGAAAATGTAGACCTGTTGTTGGTTCGTCGAGAATATACAAAGTTTTTCCGGTATCACGCTTTGATAATTCTTTAGCTAATTTAATACGTTGCGCTTCACCACCAGAAAGGGTGGTGGCTGATTGACCTAATTTAATATAACTTAAACCAACATCCATCAAGGTTTGTAATTTACGGTTTATTGCAGGAATAGGCGCAAAAAAGGCTAAAGCGTCTTCAATGGTCATATCCAATACTTCATGAATACTCTTGCCTTTGTATTTTACTTCCAAAGTTTCTCGGTTATAGCGTTTCGATTTACAAATATCACAAGGTACGTAAACGTCAGGTAAAAAGTGCATTTCAACTTTTATTAAGCCGTCGCCCTGACAAGCTTCACAGCGACCACCTTTAACATTAAAGCTAAAGCGCCCTGGTTTATAACCGCGTGAACGAGATTCTTGTGTTGCGGCAAAAATTTCACGAATAGCAGTGAATATTCCAGTATAAGTTGCTGGATTTGAGCGTGGTGTTCTACCTATTGGGCCTTGGTCAATATCGATAACTTTATCGAGTAAATCTAAACCAATAATTTCTTTATAAGGTGCTGGCACGTCGATGGTTGCACCATTTAAGGCAATATGAGCAAGCTTATATAAAGTATCGTTAATAAGCGTTGACTTCCCTGAGCCTGAAACGCCGGTAACACAGGTCATTAAGCCATTAGGAATGGTTAAGTCGACATTTTTTAAGTTGTTTCCTGTTGCGCCTTTAAGTTTAATAACATTGTTTTTATCAAAGGGAATACGCACTTTGGGTATTTCAATGGCTTCTGTTCCGGATAGATATCGTCCGGTCAGTGATTTTTTACAGGCTAATATATCGTTCACATCACCCTGAGCAATAATTTCACCACCATGAACACCCGCACCAGGTCCAATGTCAATTACGTAATCGGCGGCGCGAATAGCATCTTCGTCATGTTCAACCACAATCACGGTATTGCCTAAATCACGTAAATGGATCAAAGTTTTTAATAACCGTTCGTTATCGCGTTGATGCAAACCAATCGAGGGTTCGTCTAAAACGTACATCACACCAACTAGCCCTGCGCCTATTTGACTCGCTAAACGAATGCGTTGAGCTTCACCGCCGGACAAAGTCCCCGAGGCACGTGACAAATTAAGATAATTCAAGCCAACATTGACTAAAAAACCTAATCGTTCGCACACTTCTTTCAGGATTTTTTCGGCAATTTGCGCTCTTTGGCCCGATAAATTTAAGTTTTCAAAAAAACTTAGGGCGTCAGAAATAGACAATTCTGCAATATGAGTCAGCGGAGTATCGGCAATAAAAACATTACGTGCTTCAAGTCGTAAACGGCTGCCGTTACAATCAGGACAATGTTGACTATTCAAATATTTGGATAATTCGTCTCGAACCGCATTTGATTCCGTTTCCCGAAAACGGCGTTCCATATTATTGAGGATGCCTTCAAATGGATGTTTGCGAATCACCACATCACCGCGGTCATTCATATATTTGAATTGAATTTCTTGTTTGCCGCTACCTCGTAGGATTAATGCTTGCTGACTTTTTGACAGCTCATTAAAAGGGAGATCAAGTGAAAACTCATAGTGATCTGATAAGGCTTGTAACATTTGAAAATAATAAAAATTACGTTTATCCCAGCCACGTATTGCACCACCAGACAAACTTAAATCCGGGCTAGTGATAACACGTGCAGAATCAAAAAATTGCTGGTTCCCCAAGCCATCACACGTTTTACACGCACCTGCGGGGTTGTTAAATGAAAACAAGCGTGGTTCCAGCTCTTGCATGCTGTAACCACACTGTGAACAAGCAAAGTTAGCTGAAAAGACTAATTCCTCGCGATCAGGTTCGTCCATAAAGGCAACTTTAGCGTTGCCCGCGGTTAAACCTAACGCGGTTTCAAATGATTCAGATAAACGCAACTGGATATCGTCACGTACCTTTAAACGGTCAACAACCACTTCAATGGTATGTTTTTTATGCAGCTCTAACTTTGGTGGATCTGATAAGTCGCAAACTTCTCCGTCGATTCTTGCGCGAATATAACCTTGTGAGGCAAGATTATCGAGCAATTTGACATGTTCACCTTTTCGGTCTTGCAGTACTGGCGCAAGCACCATAACTTTCGTGCCTTCTTCGAGGGATAAAACTTTATCAACCATTTGTGAATTGGTTTGTGCCGCTAAAGGCTGATTATGCGTTGGACAACGAGGTTCGCCAACACGGGCATAAAGTAGTCGCAAGTAATCATAAATTTCGGTGATAGTACCAACGGTAGAGCGGGGATTATGTGACGTTGATTTTTGCTCTATAGAAATAGCAGGCGATAATCCTTCGATATGATCTACATCAGGCTTTTCCATTAACGACAAAAACTGACGTGCATAGGCAGAAAGAGACTCGACATATCGACGTTGACCTTCGGCGTACAAAGTGTCAAAAGCTAATGAAGACTTACCCGAGCCAGAAAGCCCTGTAATAACAACTAATTTTTCTCTAGGAATATCTAAGCTGATATTTTTCAGGTTATGTGTTCTAGCGCCACGTACTTCTATATTTTTCATAATACCAACGTTTATAAGTTTCTTCTCGAACCGCGATATTTAATGGGCAAAAAAGCAGGGCATTGATTGAAGATAATGGCTATTCCTTTATCTAAATCAATAACGCGACCTGCAAACCTGTTAATCTTGCGCTTCAGGAGTTTCTCGCGATTCAGTAACCGCAGATAATTTTTTAATATGGAATCACACTGCACAAAAATATATTTGCCCCCAAACCGTTGATAAGTCCCGAGTGAGAACAAACTTAATAGATTTGGTATTGCAACCCCACGTAAAGTTTGAGCCGAGTATTATTGCATAATAACTCAATAAAAATCAGTATTAATCTCTGTTTTTGTTCAGGTCTTTGACGTGGTACTATAGCGCCGATTTTTGCTTTTTTATGACACCTTTCGAGAATCCCATGAGCACCACAGGTTTAAATAGTATTGAGAAAAGAGCCGCATTTTCCTTAGCCGCCGTTTTTGGCTTACGCATGCTTGGGCTTTTTATGATCCTGCCAGTTTTTGCTATTTACGGCGAGCAACTGATCGGTTTTAGTCCTATTTGGATAGGCTTAGCGATTGGAGCCTACGGTTTAACGCAAGCCATGTTACAAATTCCTATGGGGATTTTGTCTGATAAATTTGGCAGAAAACCAATTATCTTATTTGGTTTAGTTATTTTCTTTTTTGGTAGTGTTGTTGCAGCAATGTCAGACACTATTTACGGTGTGGTTTTTGGTCGTGCACTTCAGGGCATGGGCGCCATTGCTAGTGCCGTTTTAGCTTTGGCCGCTGATTTAAGTCGAGAAGAACAGCGCCCGAAAGTTATGGCGACTATCGGCATGTTTATTGGTTTGTCATTCACTTTAGCTATGGTGTTTGGTCCTATTGTTGCTCAAGCGTTTGGTTTAAGCGGTTTGTTTTGGTTTACGGCAATATTAACCCTTTCCGCTATGGTGATGATCCAGTTCATGGTGCCAAACTCTGTAAACAAAGCGCCCAAAGGCGACAGTGTAGCCTTACCTGAACAGCTCAGTAAACTGATTCGCCATCCTCAATTAACACGCCTAAATTGGGGAGTATTTATTCTTCATATGGCATTAACTGCATGTTTTATTACTTTACCTAAACAGTTTGTCGCAAGTGGTTTAGCTCTTGAACAGCATTGGCAATTGTATTTGCCGGCGTTATTGGGGTCATTCTTTTTAATGGTACCTTTTATGATTATGGCCATTAAAAAGCAAAAAGAAAAACAGATGTTTTCGGCGGCAATTTTATTACTTGCTGCCTCATTACTTTTATTATGGTATTTACCGCTGGGTTTTTGGACGTTAGTCGTATTGGTTGTAATGTTCTTTACGGCATTTAACTATTTAGAAGCGACCATGCCGTCAATTTTATCACGTATCGCACCTGCTGGCGTAAAAGGTAGCGTAATGGGAATTTACTCGAGCAGTCAATTTTTAGGGGCGTTCACCGGTGGCATACTCGGCGGGGCTATTGCCAGTCAGTTTGGCGAACAAGCCATATTTCTAGTCATGTCGTTAATGACATTATTGTGGTTCTTCGGCGCGATAAGTATGAAACCACTGAAAAAGTCGAAAAACTATACTTTTTCGACGAGTATCGATTGTGAAGAAAAAGCCCATGAAGTCGCTGAAAAATTGATCAACTTCCC
>MAAB01030445.1_pt1 | contig 15045 bp, 11 predicted proteins | sample 1115991 | NCBI WGS metagenome assembly MAAB01 (sample SAMN04961124, study PRJNA320927) | seawater metagenome | isolation source: sample BD02T18 sea water enriched with oil for 18 days | place: USA:Gulf of Mexico | collected 2013-07-27
GCGACAATAGCGACATGGTCCCACCTGATCCCATTCCGAACTCAGAAGTGAAACGTGTTAGCGCCGATGGTAGTGTGGGAGTTCCCATGTGAGAGTAGGACATTGCTAGGCTTCTAATAAAGAAAAGCCCGATGCGAAAGCGTCGGGCTTTTTGCTGTCTGCTATATAAATATCCAAAGAAAAATTATTTTCCCATTGATACAGTTAATCGTTAACTTGATTGCTTATGTTGTTTGATAAATATCTCACAGTCACCAGAATAAGCATTATCGATTAAATATCTAACTTTCCACTGCTCTTGCTGTTTTATCAGTTGGAAACTGTTCACTCCACAATGACTTAGTTTTCCATCTAAGTAAAAAGCGAAGGGCACCCAAGCGCTGGCTAAATTCTCGCTAATGTTAATTTTAATATTAAAAATTTGCTCGTCTAAATGTTTTTTAGTTGTATTGATAACTTTAGAAAATTTAGTCAGATCAGATATTTCTATTTCATTAATTTTATTGGCTCTTTCCAATATCGCTTGTTGGGTAAATTGAGCTAAAAATTTATTCCCGTCGTGCTCTCGCATAGCATCAAACATATTATTGATAGGTTTTAGCACAGATTGACTTTCAGCCGTTTTTATTTGTGAATGAGCTGAAACATTAATAGATAATAGTGTGATTAAAAGACATGTTACTTTCTTTTTCATAAATCCTCTTTATTTAATTATTCCTAGAAATACTATACGCCATTATTAGGTATTGCAGGTTATAATACAGGTGTTTATTACTTGGGTTTGGAGTTTAGTTTGCAGTTTAAAGATTTTGGTTTAGATCAACGATTAATGTCAACAATAGAACACTTAGGTTTTATTGAGCCGACGGAGATTCAAAAAAAAGCGATACCTTCAGCCATGACAGGACAAGATTTAATTGCTTCGTCAAAAACTGGTTCAGGGAAAACTTTAGCGTTTATCATTCCTGCCATGCAACGTTTGATCAAGAATAGGCCCCTGTCGAAACGTGACCCAAGAGTCGTTATTTTAATGCCAACGCGTGAGTTAGCCAAACAGGTTTTCACGCAATTACGTTTATTTACTGCTGGGACACAATTTCAAGCTGTACTTATTCTTGGTGGTGAAAACTTTAATGATCAGGTCAAAACCTTACAGAAAGACCCTCATTTTATTGTTGCAACTCCTGGGCGATTAGCCGATCACCTTTCTCAAGGGCACTTCTATTTGAACGGTTTAGAGCTACTCATTCTTGATGAAGCTGACCGTATGTTAGATTTAGGCTTTTCAAAACAGCTTAAGCAAATAAATGATGCTGCTGATCATAGGAAGCGACAAACGTTAATGTTTTCTGCAACGTTAGATCATGCCCAAGTCAACGAGTTTGCTTTAGCATTATTGAAAAAGCCTAAGCGAATTGCTGTTGGCTCTGCTCATACTGAACATAAAGATATTACAAAACGCTTTTATTTATGTGACCATTTAGATCATAAACAAGCATTACTTGATCATTTTTTGAATACCGAGAAACATCAGCAAGTGATCGTTTTTACTGCAACGAGAAGTGATACTGAACGTTTAGCGACTTTATTAAGTAAACAGGGGTTTAGCGCTGTTGCACTTAGTGGCGAGCTTAATCAAAGCCAGAGAAACCAAATCATGGACGGGTTTAGTAAAGGTCAGCAAAAAATTCTCATAACCACAGATCTTGCTTCTCGCGGATTAGACTTAATCAATGTGTCGCATGTTTTTAACTTTGATATGCCAAAGCACACTGAGGAATTTGTACACCGTATCGGTCGTACAGGCCGTGCTGGTAGCACTGGTGATGCCATCTCATTTATAGGTCCTAAAGATTGGTTAAGTTTTAAAAATGTCGAAGGGTTTTTACAACAATCTTTTACATTCGATGTCGTTGCCAATTTAAAAGCTAAATTCAAGGGAATTAAGCCTAAAAAAGAAAAAGCATCGTTAAAGAAAAAAGTGGCTTCTAAGGGAAAAGATCAGAATAAGAAAACTCAACCAAGAAAAGTTGTGAAAAGAACTTTTGTCTCTGAAGACGCAGGTGATATGCCTATGTTACGCAAGAAAACTATTTTACCAATTAATGAAATTGATAAAGATCTTGATTTAGAAACGGATTAAAACTCTTGCTCTGCGAGGGACTTCTCCCTCGTTCATTCTTTTGTTATCGATATAAACTCAGGAAATTATGCATAAAAAAAGCATACAACGAATCGTCTCTGGCATTACTGCAGAAGAAGCTCGTTTAAAGGATAAACACCCCTTTTTACACAATCAAAATTTGATTGGCTTTATGATTATGTTGTTTGCTTTTTTCGGCATGTGTGGGTCAGCACTTCTCTATTTTTATGCCGTAATTCCTGCTTGGTTATGTATTGTATTATCGGGTTTCTTTGCTTCAATTTCACACGAGTTAGAGCATGATTTAATCCATAAACTCTACTTCCGCGATAACACATACATGCATAATTTAATGATGAGTGTTGTTTGGTTCATGAGACCCAATACAATTAACCCTTGGTATCGTCGAAAGATTCATTTGTTGCACCATAAAACATCGGGTACAGAGCAAGACTTAGAAGAACGTTTAGTTGGCAATGGTATTAAAAATACCTTTGTGCGTTGTATCGTTATGTTTGATGGGTTGCTTGGCTTACTTTTACAACGAAAGATATTAAAAAGTGAAGTTAAGGCCTTTAATTTTTTGACTATTTTTAATGCCGGTTTTCCGCTTGCCACTCTTTATTTTATCTCTTGTTATACTTTCATTATATATCACATTGTTAGTTATTTTCTCCCGAATAACTTCATCTATCCACAATGGATATTAGATAATATTGAGTGGATTAACTTCCTGATGGTTAGTATTATTGCGCCTAATTTTGTCAGGTCGGCTTGTTTGAATTCAGTGACTTCTTACATGCATTATTATGGTAATGTTAGAAATTTATTGCAGCAAACTCAAGTGATAAAAGGATGGTTTATGTGGCCAATTAACCTTTTTTGTTTTAACTTTTCAGGTACACATTCAATTCATCATTTCGTTATACAGCAGCCGTTTTACTTACGACAAATGGTTGCAAAGTCAGCTCATAAGTTAATGAAAGAAAATGGTGTTAGATTTAATGACTTTAGTACTTTTAATCAAGGTAATCGATTTAAAGACTTATAAAGTTCTGGTCACAAATCTATGGTAATAAATACGCTGCAACACTCTTATTTTGGCCAGAATAAGTCGCACTGGTGTAGCGTAAATGTTTATCTAGTTCATGCTTTTAATACACCTTAAGCAATAGATCGACGTTGCTCTGCTAAAGGGCTAACCTTCACCCAGTAAAACAAGTACATAATCACTAACTTAGTTATACCACTAACAATCGCTAAGCACAGTAATGGCCAGCCATTTTCCAAACTCATCGTGAGCGCAAAAGCGATAGTTGATATATCCATCATCAAAATAAACTGGCTCATTTTCAAATTAACTGCCCCTGTTTTACCTGAACGCATAATTAAGTGTATTTGATGATAATAGCCTTGAGCAATTAATAGTGTTACTGCGACAATTAATGTTGTTGATGCAAGCTTTGCATTATCGGTATAGGTATCTCCGTAAAAGAACCCTATGGTACCCAGTGAAACAATTACCACTACAGCGCTCAGGCATATAGCAGCCGTTCTAGTTTTTCTATCTCGCCAAATTTCATACAAAATCGTTGCAACGAGTAGGCTTGCGAACAGACGAGGCCATACAATATAGTGATTAAATGGCTCTATTGAATAACCATAAACAAAAAATGAAAAGTAAGCTAAAAAGCTGACTGAAAACTGGTTTAGCGATAATAGTTCTGAAGTATTATGCTTAGTGCTTTCGTGGTTCTTTCTATTTCTTATTGTCTTAAGTTGCGAATAAATTCCGACTAAACTAATGACAATAAAAAGCGTGTTCAATGTTCCGAAACTGTTATGTAAATTCATTTTATATTTATCTCTTGAGTTGTATTGTCGACAATTGTACGTAGAAATGTATTTTGCCGCCACCTATTCTTTCATTGTTGTTAGTATTGTCGTCAATTTATTGTCTTTGCAATGATTATATATAGTGTAATAAAAGTTAATAAAGATTTAATTTAATTTGTTATTTTGTTTGCTAAAGCGCTAAAATTAGAGGTAGACATAGATTGATATTTATAAGGTTTACATGCTACGGACATTAAGTAATATACGGAAAATATTTGTTAGCCTTTGTTCCGCTTCTTTGATTTTAGCGGGGACCGTTTTTGTACAGAGTACTTATGCATCTAACGACAACATAATAGAAATAAGAACTATCGCTATTGCGCCATATGGCTTTGAAAGTTCGGTAAAACCCAGTGGTATATATTTTGATTTAGCAAACCAATTAAGTGATGAGTCTGGCTTTAAAGCCATAAACTTAATATATCCTTATGCGCGTATTATGAAAGAACTTAAATCAGGAGAAACTGATTTAACTATTATGTTTAAATATAAAGAGCTAAGCGAAGATGTTATATATATTGCTCCGTTACCTACGTTACAAAATGTTGTTATTGGTTTGGTGGGGACACGAATCGATGCAATTGATGATTTAAAAGGGAAGGTTCTCGGATATTTACGAGGAGCAAAATTTAGTGACGTTATTGATAACGACCCTGATATTTACAAATATGAAGTTAGAGATTATTTCCAAGCGTTAGGGATGCTAAAGTCAGGACGCGTCTACGCGATAATTGGCCCTATTGACCCCATCTTGAGTGCCACATCTAAACTAGGTGATAATATTAGTATTTTAGGTAAACCATTTGTGGTTTCTGAAAGAACACCTTGGGTGCAAATGTCTAAAAAAAGCAAGCATATAGCAACTATTGAAACTTTAAAAAAGCATATTACTAAAATACTTGCCCGTGGTGATTTAGCTCTACTGAGGAAGAAATATATTTCCGGTTTGTGATCCTTATATCTCTATTCTTCAATTAATTGCTTTAAGGTAAAGTGACTGCTCTCTTTACCTAAACTACCTTGTAAATACGGTAATATTTCCTCTAGTTGACTTTTTAATTGCCAATGAGGGTTAACAATAAACAATCCCGTACCTGTCATACCATATTCATCGCTGTCGGCTTGTTGGCAGAACTCTACTTGTAATAAATTCTTCACATCACTGCGAGTAAACTCTCTTTCCATGGTGTCAATACGCTCGCGGGTGACTACGGGATACCAGAGAATATAAGTACCAGTAGCGAATTTTTCATACGCTTTTACTATAGTGCGAACAGCTTTTGTGTAATCTTCTTTAAGCTCGTAAGGTGGGTCAATGAGCACCACACCACGGCGACTTGGTGGAGGTACTAATCCAAGAACACCCTTATAACCATCTGACTGTTTAACATGTGACTTTCTCCAACGCTGACAGTATTCGGTTAAATGTTGTATATCGGTCGGGTGTAACTCAAATAAATGTGCACTGTCTTGGCGACGTAGTAATTGCTTCGCTATGCCTGGTGAGCCCGGATAAATCGTTAATTCATCACTTTCAGGATTTAGCTGATTCAATAATTCAAGGTAAGGGTTTAAAGCTTCAGGAAAGTTTTTATCATTTTTTTCTGCAATGATTCTAGCGACTCCCTCTTTATATTCACCTGTCTTTTGTGCGTACTCATCAAGAAGTGAGTACATGCCAGCGCCAGAGTGGCTATCAATATAAGTGAAGCCTTTGTCTTTACGCGTCATATATTCAAGTACAAGTGTTAGAACAGAATGTTTTAACACATCCGCGAAATTTCCAGCATGAAAGGCGTGACGGTAACTGAGCAAAATATTTCCTTAAATTCAAAAGGGGGATTAACAGCGATAAAATACCCACGACTTTATCGCTGTTAATATAAAGGATAAAACACTGAGCTTATTAACTGAGTGCCTTAATTTAGCTTTAGCGTATTATGTTGCTTGGCTAGCTAAATATTCGTCATAAGTTCCGGCAAAGTCAATGTAGCCGTCTGACGTTAATTCTATAATTCGAGTTGCTAAACTTGAGACGAATTCACGGTCATGACTGACAAATACCAAAGTACCTTCATAGTTTTCTAATGCCATGTTCAGTGATTCAATTGACTCCATATCCATATGGTTAGTTGGTTCATCCATGACAAGAATATTTGGTTTTTGCATCATTAATTTACCAAATAACATTCTGCCTTTTTCACCACCAGAGAGTATTTTTACTGATTTATTAATATCGTCAGCCGAGAATAATAAACGTCCTAAATAACCACGAATAGCTTGTTCGTCATCGGTTGGTTGACGCCATTGACTCATCCAGTCAAATAACGTCATGTCGTTTTCAAACTCGAATTCGTGATCTTGAGCGTAGTAACCTATGTTTGAATTTTCAGACCAAGTGAATTCACCGGATGTAGCTTCATAACCTACTTCATTCATTAAGGTACGTAATAAGGTTGTTTTACCTATACCGTTCTCGCCAATTACAGCAATACGTTCACCTACTTCAGCGAGTAGGGAAATGTTTTTCAGAATCTGTGCGTCGTCGAAGCTTTTATTCAAGTTCTCAATGACTAAAGCATTACGGAATAATTTCTTTTCCAGGTCAAAGCGAATAAATGGGTTGGTACGACTTGAGGCTTTTACTTCTTCAAGCTGAATCTTATCCATACGTTTTGCGCGAGACGTTGCTTGCTTAGCTTTTGATGCGTTGGCAGAAAAGCGCGCAACGAATGCTTGTAGTTCACCAATTTGTGCTTTCTTTTTAGCATTGTCTGCCATTAAACGCGCACGTGCTTGAGTTGCTGCTAACATGTATTCATCGTAGTTACCCGAAAACATACGAAGTTCACCATAATCTAAATCAGCCATATGGGTACAAACACTGTTCAAGAAATGTCTATCATGCGAGATGATAATCATGGTTGAATCACGTGCATTCAGCGTTTCTTCTAACCACTGGATAGTATGAATATCAAGGTTGTTGGTGGGTTCGTCGAGTAATAAAATATCTGGATCTGAGAACAATGCTTGTGCGAGTAAAATACGTAGTTTAAAACCCGGTGCGATTTCGCTCATTAAACCGTAATGCTGGTCAACCGCAATACCTACGCCCATTAATAGCTCACCGGCACGAGACTCTGCACTGTAACCGTCCATCTCTGCATATTCTGACTCTAAGTCACCGACTTTCATACCATCGGCTTCACTCATTTCTGGTAAAGCATAAATCCGGTCGCGCTCTTCTTTTACGGCCCATAATTCAGTATGGCCCATAATAACTGTATCAATAACACTGTAGTGTTCAAAAGCGAATTGGTCTTGACTTAACTTACCTAAACGCTCGTTTGGGTCTAAGGCAACGTTGCCTGAGGTTTGCTCTAAGTCGCCACCTAAAATTTTCATTAGTGTCGATTTACCACAACCGTTTGCGCCGATTAAACCGTAACGGTTACCGCCGCCAAATTTCTGTGAAATGTTTTCAAAGAGCGGCTTCGCCCCGAATTGCTGAGTGATGTTATTTGCTACAAGCATGAAAGTCTTCGCCCTAATTAAGCTAGGTAATAATTGCGCGCGATTATACGTGATATTCGGTCTTGAAGATATTAAATTTCATTTTTGCCATAGTCTTGATGATCCATTGTAGTTGAAATTGCCTAATCTTTGATGCAAAGTATTGACCATAATACAAAGGACTCGTTATGACATTATTTTTAAATAAAACAATAAAAACATCAATCTATGTAGGTTTTTTCTTATCATCGTTATCAACAACAGTGTTGGCAGATGAACTCCCTATTGCAATAGCTATCCATGGTGGTGCAGGTACTATTGAAAGAAGTGATTTTTCCCCTGAATATGAAAAGGCTTACCGAGCAAAACTTAAAGAGGCGGTAGAAACTGGCTATGCAATATTAGAAAAAGGCGGTGAAAGTTTAACTGCCGTGACTGCGGCTATCAATGTTTTAGAAAATTCGCCCTTTTTTAATGCGGGTAAAGGTGCAGTGTTTACCTATGATGAGACTCATGAAATGGATGCCTCCATTATGTTTGGTAAAAATCGTCAAGCTGGTGCTGTTGCAGGGGTTAAGCGCATTGCAAACCCAATTAACTTAGCACGTTTAGTGATGGATAAATCCGTGCATGTGATGTTAAGTGGAGCAGGCGCAGAACAATTTGCACAAGGCCAAGGTATTGAGCTAGTTGATAATAAACTCTTTGATACCAAAGGTAGGTATAAATCATTACAACGGGTCAAAGCAAAAATGCGAAAATCCGAGAAAAATAATAATACCGTTAAAGGCAATAAAAATTATCAAGCGGCTCATCGTGCTTTAGATGTCGAATACAAGGTAGGCACAGTTGGCGCAGTAGCACTTGATAAACAAGGTAACATTAGTGCTGGTACCTCTACAGGCGGAATGACTAATAAGCGTTATGGTCGCATAGGTGACTCACCGGTAATTGGCGCAGGAACGTTCGCTGATAATAATTCTTGCGCGGTATCGGCAACAGGTCATGGTGAATATTTTATCCGCTATAATGTTGCAGCTGATATTTGTGCCAGAGTGCAGTATCAAGGCAAAACAATTGCACAGGCGGGAAATGAAGTTATACATGATGTATTGATGCCTATTGGCGGTACTGGCGGCGTAATTATTATTGATACTAAAGGCAATATGAGTTTACCGTTCAATACCAAAGGTATGTATCGTGCGACGAAATCAAATACGACACCAACCTATACTGGCATTTTTAAAGATGATTAGTTTTCTTTGCTGTTATAAAACTACTGTTCAGCATGATAGTGAATATTTATTTCACGGTCAGTGATCTATTTACTCGTCATGGTTTGTTAATAAGAGTTTATTAAAAACCATGACCCTATAACTAAATTAGTAATTTACTTTCTCTTTCTACCAAAAGGTTTTTTAGGTTTTCTATCATCAAACTGGTTTTCGGAAAAGCGTGTTAAACCTTGTTTGCCGTTTTGTCCACTTGCAGCAGGTTTTTTACCGTAACCTCGTTTAGCACTGACTGGTGCTTTAGCGTTAGACGTTTTATTACCTTTAGCGTTATTTTTACCTTTACCATTATTTTTATAATGCTGTTGTTCTTTTTCACCGCGCGTTTCATGCGGTACTAGGCAGCCAGGTTTAGAGCCAATTAACTTGCGGCCCAAGCCCATTTTTGTCAAGGCTTCACGGATAATTCCCCAGTTAACTGGATCGTGATAACGCAATATAGCTTTATGTAAACGTCGTTGAATGGTTCCTTTAGGCACAGGAACACTAATATTTTCTTTTTTGATATTTTTAAGTGAGTCAATCTCTGTATGGTATAAGGTTGTCGCATTTGCAAGTGGCGACGGGTAGAAGTTTTGTACTTGATCAAGTTTGAAATCATTCTCTTTTAACCATAAGGCTAAGTTCACCATGTCACGGTCAGTTGTTCCCGGGTGTGCGGAGATAAAGTAGGGGATCAAATATTGTTTTTTACCAGCAAGTTTAGAGTAATGATTGAACATTTCTTTAAATTTATTATAGCTGCCCATACCTGGCTTCATCATTTTATTGAGTGGTCCTTCTTCAGTATGCTCTGGTGCTATTTTTAAATAACCACCAACATGATGAGTAGCAAGTTCTTGTACGTATTCAGGATGCTCAATCGCTAAGTCATAACGAACACCTGAAGCGATTAGAATCTTCTTAATGCCTGGGATTTTACGAGCGGCACGATAAAGCTCAATAGTCGGTGTATGGTCAGTATCTAAATGTCCACAGATAGTCGGCCAAACACAAGATGGCTTGCGACAAGTCGCTTCTGCTTTTTCGCTTTTACAGTTCAATTGGTACATGTTGGCAGTAGGGCCGCCTAAGTCAGAAATTACGCCAGTAAAACCAGGGACTTTTTGTTGAATATCTTTAATTTCATTGAGTATTGATTCTTGCGAACGACTTTGAATAATTCGTCCTTCATGTTCGGTAATTGAACAAAAAGTACAACCGCCAAAACAGCCGCGCATGATATTAACAGAAGTTTTTATCATGTCGTACGCAGGAATTTTTGCGTTACCGTAGCTTGGATGTGGGACGCGTTGGTAAGGTAAACCAAAAACGCCATCCATTTCACTTTCAGTGAGTGGTGTCGCTGGCGGGTTCAACCAAATAAGCCGGCTACCATGACGCTGAACTAAAGGTTTAGCTGAAGTAGGGTTTACTTCTTGATGGAAAATTCGTGAAGCATGTGCATACATTACTTTGTTATCGCGTACTTGCTCAAATGTCGGCAAGTTGATGTAAGTGGTTTCCCAAGGTTTCTTTTTATCAGCCCATGATTTATTTCTCAGATGGTCTACTTTATGGCTGGAAAGCTCGATGACTTGCGCTGTTTTGGTTATGTCTTTTTCAACAGCTTCTTGCGAAGCCGCCTCACTATTTTCCGAACAATCGCTTGATGTGATTTCCTGATAAGGGCTAATAATTGGATCTATTTTTCCAGGCTTATCAATCGTTCTAGAATCTATACCTTTCCAATTCGGTAATACTTGATTGGCTAAAAAGGCACTACCTCGAACATCAGTAATACTTTTTACGTCTTCACCGTTAGCAATACGATGAGCGATCTCGATAAGTGGCCGCTCAGCGTTGCCATAGATTAACATGTCTGCTTTTGAATCAAATAAAACTGACTGGCGTACTTTGTCTGACCAATAATCGTAATGGGCAATACGGCGTAAGCTTGCTTCTATGCCGCCAATTATGACCGGAACACCTTTAAAGGCTTGCTTACAGCGCTGTGTATAAGCCGTTACTGCTCTGTCTGGACGTTTGCCACCTTCATCGTTTGGTGTATATGCATCGTCATGGCGCATTCTGCGCTCTGCCGTATAACGATTTATCATCGAATCCATATTGCCGGCGGTAACACCAAAGAATAAATTAGGTTGACCTAATTCCATAAATGCATCTTTAGACTTCCAATCCGGTTGCGCAATAATACCAACACGAAAGCCTTGAGATTCAAGCATTCTGCCAATAATAGCCATACCAAAACTAGGATGGTCAACATAAGCATCACCCGTGACTAAAATAATATCGCAACTGTCCCAACCTAAATCGTCCATTTCTTGACGAGACATTGGTAAAAATGGCGCTGTTCCATGGCACTCTGCCCAATATTTAGGGTATTCGAACAATGATGTTTTTACAGTTGTGAGCATAATGAGCCTAGAGTTCAGTTTAAAAATTAATTCTTTGATTTAGATCAATGTTTCGTATGTAATTTGGCATGCGATACAAAGGCGCGCGATTATAGCAAATATTCAACTGAAATGCAGTTTTTATCAGTATCAACTGGGGTATATATGGAAGGGCGGACTCCACGTGACTTAGATTTATGACCATTGGTCGCATAAAATTACACATTGCAACAAGTTAAATTTACTATTTAATTGTATAAACTTATTGGGTTAAGTATAACTAGATACCAGCTCCCTTTTATTAAATTCACATTTTAAGAAGTCTCTATTTTATGAAAATAAAAATATTAACAGCAGCGATAAGTTTGTCCTTAGTTGCTTGTGTAACGACAACAGATGACCAGTCAGCTGAAACTATTTTAGATGAAAGCTATAAAAATAATACGTCAGTATCAAGGACCCAAAAAGTTAAAAATACCGTGGTGCCAAAAACAATATTACCCGCACAACACATTAATGAAAGTGGTGATATCAATATTACTCTTGAACAAATTATGTCTGATCCTGATTGGATGGGACGTTCGCCTGAACGTTGGTACTGGGGCGACGATAATCAAACTATTTTCTATAAGCAAAAACGTGAAGCTAGTCCGTTAAGAGATTTGTACCGTCAGGATACTTCAGCAGGTAAAGCAGAGAAAGTTAAATTAGCGCAAATGCATGTGGTGAGTGATACCTACGCACAACGAAATAAAGCGAACACACATGAAATTTATACTTTTGAAGGTAATGTCTTCGTTAAAGAATTAGCGAATTTGAATGTTCAGCAACTTACTTATACTTCAGCTTTTGAACATTCAGCCATGTTTTTAAATAATGGTAACGTTGCTTATCGGGTCGGTAACAAGTTTTTTGAGCATGACTTAACCAACAACCGCATCATTGAATTAGCTAACTTACAATTACTAGCAGACCCTAAAAATGCAAAAAGTAATGTCAGTTATATTGCCAGCGAACAAAACGAACTAATTTCTTATGTTGCTTTGCAAAAAAGAAATAGCGAACTACGAAAAAATCAGCAAGAAAAACTGAAAGCGCAAAATTCAACATTGACGAAAAGTGACTTTTACTTAGGCGCAGGTAAACGTGTTAATCATGCAAGCTTATCCCCAAACGGCGATAAATTAATTGTCAGTATTAGTAGCAGTAAATCAACTCGAACTGACAGCGATATTATGCCAAATTATATTGCTGATGATGGTCATGTTAAAGCAAAAAAAGTACGTCATCGTGTTGCTGATAACCGTCAATATAGTGAAGAGCTCTTTTTACTCGATTTAAAGTCAGGACAAAAATTCCCGCTAAGTTACGATAATTTACCTGGCTTTGATGAAGATGTTTTAGCGAGTGTCAAAGAAGAAAACTATAAACGAGAAGGTAAAACATACGAGTCGAAAAAAACACCGCGTAATATCCATGTTATGCAGGCTAGTTCACCTATTCAATGGCATGATAATGGTAAACAGGTGGCTGTTTTACTTGAAGCATGGGACAACAAAGATCGTTGGTTAACAACCGTTAATTTAATGGAAAATAAATTAGAGTCGCAACATCGATTACATGATGATGCGTGGATCAACTGGAGCTTCAACGAATTTGGTTGGTTAAACGGAAACAATTCACTTTATTATCTTTCAGAAGAAACGGGCTATTCGCACCTTTATACTAAAAGTTTAAACGGCAAAACGAAACAGTTAACTAAAGGGCAATTTGAAATTAGTGATGTAACGCTAACGCAAGATAAGTCTCGCTTTGTTTTCAAAGCCAATAAAAAACATCCTGGCATTTATGAAATTTACCAAGTTAATGTTAAGTCTGGCGAGTTTACAGCATTAACAGATTTAGGCGGTAAGAATGATTATTCATTAAGCCCCGATGATTCAAAGTTATTAATTGAACATTCAACGGTAACTATGCCACCAGAACTATATGTAAAAGATATTACTGGCGATGAAACAGCTATACGTTTAACGCATACCGTTTCTGAAAAGTTTTTAAGTATGCCGTGGACAGCACCTAGTGTCGTTGCTGTACCATCTTCTTACCAAGACGAACCTGTTTATTCTCGTGTCTATTTACCAAAGGGTTTTGACAAAAATAGTGATAAAAATCGAGCTGTTATGTTTAGTCACGGTGCAGGTTACTTACAAAACTCTCACTTAGGTTGGTCAGGTTACTTCCGCGAATATATGTTTCATAGCATGTTAGTTCAGCAAGGCTATGTCGTTATTGATATGGACTATCGTGCCTCTGCCGGTTATGGTCGAGATTGGCGTACCGCTATTTATCGTCATATGGGCAAACCTGAAGTACAAGATATGAGAGATGGTGTTAATTGGTTAGTTGAAAATGCTAATGTTGACCGTGAACGTATTGGTACTTACGGTGGTTCTTATGGCGGATTTTTAACCTTAATGTCGATGTTTACTCAACCGGACTTGTTCCAGTCGGGTTCAGCCTTACGTTTGGTGTCTGATTGGGCTTATTATAATCATGGCTATACGGCCAATATTCTAAATACTCCCGGCGACGATGCGATAGCTTATGAACGTAGTTCACCTATTTATTTTGCTGAAGGCTTAGAAAAACCTTTGTTAATTAATGCACCTATGGTTGATGACAATGTCTTTTTTCAAGACACCGTACGCTTAGTACAACGTTTAATAGAGCTTGAAAAACAAGACTTCGAAACGGCTATTTATCCAGTAGAGCCACATGGTTTTGTACAACCTAGTTCTTGGTTAAATGAATATCGTCGTATTTATAAGTTGTTTGAAAAGACTTTGTAACATGCGGTTAGGTTTATAAACCAAATAAGAAGTTACTTATCTTAAAAAGGTAAGTAACTTTTTTTATGGAGTATAAAAGTGATACACACAGATCTAGTTTTATTTTTACTATATTGCTGGCGTAGATTCTTCATCGTATCATAGCGTAAAGTATAATCGAACTTGATAGCTAATTTCAGAAAGCAAAAATTTAGTTTAATTCCTGTTACGGCTTTGCGATCCAGTAACCATTATTTTTAACATAAGTATAGCAACTATACCGCCAATAGCACCCCACAAATGGGCATTGATAGCCACATTCGCACCTATCAAAGACGCGACATCCTCACTTGCTCCATAAAACTGCTCGTGAGCAATTTTTAATAATATACCGAGCAATAATAAATAACCGGTTCGCTCTTTTGCTATGATATCTTCAATTGCCCCCCAAATAAATAAGCCGTGTAAAACGCCTGACAAGCCAACATATTGATTAATGTCTAATGAAAACCAATGTATGCCTATCGCGCAAATAATAGCACTTATTATAAAGACAAAAGAATAGGTTTTTATCGTATAAAAATGGCCATGTAAAGCCCACAACATTATCACAGCAGCACCGTTTAGCAGGAAATGAAAACCATTGGTGTGAAAAAAGTGTCCACTAAATACTCGCCATAGCTCACCTTGGTTCACTAAACTGCGCTGATAAACCAGAGAGTCACTTAAACTATTATCAAAAATGAAAGCGATTAAGGAGATAATGACAACGGCTAACGGGGCTAATATTTGCTGAGTTTTGCACGGAAAAGAAGAAATAGAAAATTTCATGTAAATAAGTTAACACCAAAAAATTAAAAAGTTACTTTACTGCATTTACGTTGCTTTTTGTATTGAAAATATTCTTAACGTTTACAAGGGAACAGCGTAAACTACTGAACTAACCTGAACTCTACAAGCACAAGTTGATGACCCGA
>MAAB01030446.1_pt1 | contig 15044 bp, 13 predicted proteins | sample 1115991 | NCBI WGS metagenome assembly MAAB01 (sample SAMN04961124, study PRJNA320927) | seawater metagenome | isolation source: sample BD02T18 sea water enriched with oil for 18 days | place: USA:Gulf of Mexico | collected 2013-07-27
ATAATAAAAACTAATATTTATTTGTAAATAATATGATTATTTGAATAATTAGACAAATAAGCATGTTACCTACTGTGGTAACTTTTATCCGAAGATGGGTAAAGTTACCTACCCTGAACCTAGCGAAAACTCTACACCTTTAAAAGATAGGTAATACCCTAGGGGGTAATACGTGCTCTATCCAGCTGAGCTAAGGGCGCACATTACCTACAAAGCACATCCACTTTATTAATAATAAAGTGGTCGGTGATGCAAGATTCGAACTTGCGACCCCTTGGACCCAAACCAAGTGCGCTACCAAGCTGCGCTAATCACCGATTTATGCTGCTTCAACTAACAGTAAACTGCCTCGTTTCAACGGATGCGGATATTACCGAGTTGCTTACCCTCAGTCAAACCTTTTTTATAAATAAATAACTGTTCGGTCATTTTTAGCACAAGTCGTTGCATTCTTCTTCTAGTCACAGCCTTTACTGTCGTTTATTTATGCAGGCTAGTTTACTTACTGATTTTTTATCATAGCAAAGCTATTTAATCATTAAATAAAGTAAACCTACAATACAGGTGTCGTTTATGGCAAAATAACGGTGTTTTTTTTATCACTTAAAACCAAGGTCAGCAGTAGAGTTATGAGAGCATCATTGATCGATGGCAAAGCAATTGCCAAAAAGCTTAGAGATTCAGTAAAAGAAGAAGTTAATTTACGCATTAGTAACGGCCAAAGAGTACCAGGCTTGGCTGTAATTTTAGTAGGTTGCGATCCAGCCTCTCAAGTTTATGTTGGAAGTAAACGTAAAGCATGTGAAGAAGTTGGTTTTATTTCTCGCTCTTACGATTTACCGCGCACTACCTCTGAACAAGAACTACTAGCCTTAGTCAGTGAATTAAATAACGATGACTCTATCGACGGTATCTTAGTACAGCTACCTTTGCCTGAAAATTTAAATGCAGATTTAATTATAGAGCACATTAACCCTGTAAAAGATGTCGATGGTTTTCACCCGTCAAATGTTGGAAAACTAGTACTGAGACAGCCAGGGTTAAGGCCTTGCACACCTAAGGGCATTGTTACGCTAATAGAGTCAACAGGTATAGACCCTAAAGGTTTAGACGCTTTAGTTATTGGTGCTTCAAACATTGTTGGTCGACCTATGGGGTTAGAGTTGTTATTAGCCAAGTGCACCGTAACTACAACTCATCGTTTTACTAAAGATTTAGAAGGTAAAGTACGAAATGCCGACCTTATTGTGGTAGCCGTTGGTAAGCCTGGTTTCATTCCAGGTGAATGGATAAAAGAAGGCGCCATCGTTATTGATGTTGGCATAAACCGATTAGATAATGGAAAGTTGGTCGGTGATGTTGATTTTGGTGCGGCTAAAGAAAGGGCTTCGTTTATCACACCGGTTCCAGGTGGTGTTGGACCAATGACTGTTGCTAGCCTTATTGAAAACACGCTCATTGCTTGTCAACAATCTGATAAATAATACTGCGATAAATTAATATTTTATTAACGTTAAAGTTAATAAAAAAGGGTGAACACTAAGACAAGTGTTCACCCTTTTCAATATCTAGGCTTGTACTTAACAGCGTTTAAATCACTATTTACGCTTTACGCCATGTAGTCTTACCAGCGCTATCTTCCAAAACAATATTCATAGCATTTAGTTTATCACGTGCATCATCGGCTAGCGCCCAATCTTTATCTACTCGAGCTTGATTACGTTGCACAATAAGTGCTTCAATTATTGCCACTTCATCATTATCATTATCCCCTTGCAAGAAAGCAGCAGGGTCAAGCTGTAACAAACCTACAATCTCACCTAAAGCGACTAATGTTGATGCTAGTTCAATCGCTAAATCATTATTATTTGCGGCTTTAGCTACATTCAACTCTTTCGATATTTCAAATAATACCGCTAATGCCTGTGGCGTATTAAAGTCATCGTCCATTGCTTGGCAAAATTGTTTAACAAAACTTGACTCTTTATCTAACACATAATCACTCTTGACACTCACATCACGTAGAGAAGTATAAATTCGTTCTACAGAAGCTCTAGCTTGCGTTAAGTTATCAGTAGAATAATTTAACTGGCTGCGATAGTGACCTGTTGTTAAAAAGAACCTTACAGTTTCGGCATCATATTGCGCTAAGACATCTCGAATCGTAAAAAAATTGCCCAGTGATTTAGACATTTTTTCTTGGTCTACTTGCACCATACCTGTGTGCATCCAGTAGTTAACATATGGTGTATCTAGTGCACAACAACTCTGTGCTATTTCGTTTTCATGATGGGGGAAAGTTAAATCTGAGCCACCGCCATGAATATCAAAATGATGTCCAAGCTCTTTAGCATTCATCGCTGAACATTCAATATGCCAACCCGGACGGCCCTCTCCCCATGGAGATGACCAACTTGGCTCTCCTGGCTTAGCTGACTTCCAGAGTACAAAATCAAGGGGATTATCTTTATTCTGATCTACTTCTACACGCGAACCTGCTTGTAATTGCTCTAAATTCTGTCCACTAAGTTTACCGTAGTTAGCATAACTAGAAACTTTAAATAGAACATCACCCTGCCCCAAATTTTCTGCATCATCACCGGCAACATAAGCATGTTCCTTAGCAACCAAGGTTTCAATCATTGCAATGATTTCATCCATATGTGTAGTAACTCTCGGTTCTAAATCAGGCCTAGCCATATTAAGTGCATCAAAATCTTGATGCATTGCCGCAATTGTCCGTTCAGTTAACGCTTCAGGAGTTTCATTATTTTCATTGGCTCTGTTGATAATTTTATCTTCTACATCGGTAATGTTACGGACATAGTTAACATCGTAGCCAGAAAACCGTAAATAACGAGCAATATTATCAAAACTAATGTAAGTACGACCATGGCCTATATGGCATAAGTCATAAACGGTGCAACCACAAACATATAAGCCTACTTTACCTGCATTTATTGGTGTAAAGGTTTCTTTTTTACGACTTAACGTGTTGAAAATTTGCAACATGATATTTTATGACTCCTACTGAGTAGCTTTTATTAGTTTAAGGGTAGATTGTACCTGAACATATCTAAAGGATCATCAAGACTCATACCAAATACATTAATTAATTGACAACTTAGCGAGAATTAAAAGGCATATAGGCAAGGCATTGATTGAAGTGAATAGTTTTCCTTTGTCAAAAATCAATAACGCAGCATATAAGCCTTTTAAACTCGCCTTTCAGGAGTTCAATAGCAATCTGATAACCACACATAATTAACCAAATATAGAACGACTATGCTTATTGAATCTTACTTGCTCTAAGCTCGCTAATGTAACGCTAAGTTGACCTGTATATTGATGTAATTGGTATAATGCACTTTCTAGCAAGTTAGCGTACAATTATGGCAATTAATTTTTGAGAACTTGAGTAGAGATAAATATGATTACACTAAAAACAAACCTTGGCGATATTAAAATTGAATTAGACTTTGAAAACGCCCCTGTTACAGCACAAAATTTCCAACAATATGTTGAAGAAGGACACTACAACGGCACCATTTTTCACCGTGTTATTAAAGGGTTTATGGCACAGGGTGGTGGCTTTGCTCCAGGCTTAGATGAGAAAGAGACTCGCGCTAGCATTAAAAATGAAGCGAACAATGGCCTAAGCAATAAACGTGGCACTTTAGCAATGGCCCGTACTCAAGAGCCACATTCTGCTTCAGCACAATTCTTCATTAATTTAACGGATAATAATTTCTTAGATTTCACCAGTGAGTCTGTGCAAGGCTGGGGTTATTGTGTTTTTGGTGAAGTTGTTGAAGGCATGGACATTGTAGATAAAATGACTTTAGTTGAAACAGGCAACATGTATGGCCATGGTGACGTTCCAAAAGATGATATTTTAATTGAATCGGCTATCGTTGAATAACGTTAGAAACCAGTAGTGATTGAAAATAATAAAACAGCAGTAACTTATTTTATTGCTGATTTACACCTTAGCGAAAACAGGCCTGATATCAGTGCCTGTTTTTTACGGTTTCTAGCAAACGATGCTATTGAGGCTGAAAAGCTTTACATCCTTGGTGACTTATTTGAAGCTTGGGTCGGTGATGATGATGACAGTCCTTTCCTTAAGACTATAGCTGACGCACTTACTAAGTTAAGCCAAACCGGAACAAAAATTTATTACATTCACGGTAATAGAGATTTTCTAATAGGTAAGCGTTACGCTAAACAAGCAAGTATGCAGCTGCTTCCTGAAGTCGATACTATCGATCTTTATGGCCAACATGTGGTGATTATGCACGGCGATACCTTATGTACTCGCGATGTCGATTATCAAGTATTTAGGAAGAAGTCCCGCTCTTGGTGGTGGCAAGCAACGATTAAGAGTCTGCCATTATTTGTACGTAAAAAAATAGCAGCAAACTATAGAAAAAAAAGTGCCTCAGCTACCTCAGTGAAATCACAAGAAATCATGGATGTTACTGATAGCGAAGTGATTAAATGTTTGCAAAAGTATCAAAGCCAATTGTTAATTCATGGCCATACGCATAGACCAGCAATACATGATGTTACTGCAAATGGTAAGCCTGCCAAACGTATCGTTTTAGGTGATTGGTATGAGCAAGGTGCGTGGCTAAAGGTAACCACTAACTCTATTGAATTACTAAACAGACCATTGACATGATAAGCTCTGTGAGCATTACGGTTATTGATTTCTTACAATATAGCGGTCGTAGGAATTATAACGGACCAGAATTTGTCCGTTATATTTTTAAATTATTTAAATTTACATCGTAGCAATTAACAATTTTGTTAATTAATTAAACTGGTGTGCCAGAGTGGAATTTAAAGTCTTCATCTGGAGATGAAATTAATTCAGCTTCAACCTTAGCGAAATACGCTACCCTGTCACTAATATCGTTCCCCGCTACCTGTCTAGCTAGAGTCAAATAATCTTGATAATGGCGAGCTTCTGAGCGAAGTAAAGAGACATAAAATTTATTCAAATCATCATCTAAATGTGGCGCTAACTTAGCAAACCTTTCACACGATCTCGCCTCAATAAAGGCACCTATAATTAACTTATCAACCAAAGCATCTGGCTCGAAAGTCTTGACATGTTTTAACATCCCCTTAGCGTAACGACCTGCAGTGATCCCATCAAATGGAATATTTCGCTTTACCATAATCTCTAATACTTGGTAAAAGTGATGTAACTCTTCTTTGATTAACAAGACCATCTTATCAATAAGATCTTGGCTAAAGGTCGACTTCCCTTGAGAGTTACTATTCTTAGGCAGAATAGCTTTTGATAAGTTATTTTTATTTGCAAGTGATGCTAAATCACCTCGCTTTCGATATAAAAAGTCTTCATAAGGTTCGAACCATTCAAGCAACACCTTACTACTGTCTTTATCTACGGCATATTTTCGAATGAGGTACATAGCGGTTTGTCCAGCTTTAAGCTCGCACGCTAAATGATCTCTTAAAATAATAGGTAAGTTTTCTTTCTTCTTAGCTTCATTTATCCAAGCATCGGGCGTTTCACACGATAAAAATTTTAATATAGGTATAAGTAATGTTTCTGCTTCGGTCATCTGTTTATCTCTGTGCTGAAAAGCTAGGAAGTCTATTTGAGTGAATTTCAATTATCGTGCTATTTTAAAAGTCTATTTCTTGAGATACTAGCATAATCTGTTTTTTCCCCTACATAGATCAAATTTATGCCTTCTTTAATCAAAAAAACGCTTACAAGTAAAAATGCTGCACAGAAACTTGTTAAAAAACACGATAAGCTAACCCATAGTGAAAGTATGAAGGTGATTTCGCATGTACAACGTGAGTGTGATGATTGGATAATTAATACGCTAATGCTGGATAATATTGACGTTCCCTTTAAGTACAAACGAAAAAAACTATACCAGAGTTTACTAGGACAACGAGTGAATCTTACTTATTATCCTGAAACTGAAACTATTGCAGGTTTTGCTATTGAGGTAATGTCTGTTGTCAGGATCAAAATTAGTTAGCTTTCATTAAGGCAGGAATTCCCTTATCGCATAAAATTATTAAAATCACTTTCTATAGAGCTTTATTGTTTATTTTTCCACCAACACTTGACGAATCATCTTATATCTCTCATAAATAAGGGTGTAATAATAAGAGTACTAATGACTTAATCATTTATTGTTGTTGTTTTAGCCTAAAAAGTACTTTCCGAATACTTACGTGCGAGAGGATTGATTATGATACTAAATCACATATGGGGGCTTTACGCTCACCCTAAAGAAGAGTGGCATGTTATTGAAAAGCGCCACGAAAGTTTAAGTTACAGTTTGATGCACATTTTAACCATAGCGCTTATTCCTACGATTTGCTCTTACTATGCCACAGCCTATATTGGCTGGACTATTGGTGTAGGTAATCCAATTAAGATAAGCGTCGAAAGTGCACAGATCATGGCCGTTAGCATGTATTTTGCTTTAATTTTTGGGGTGTTCGCCTTAGCTTATTTAATTCAGTGGATGGCGAAGACATTCGACTCTAAGCCTGATTTTGTTCAAGCATTAGAGCTTGCTGCATATACTTCAACACCTTTGCTTATGGTTGGCATCACTGCTTTATTTCCTGTTTTATGGTTTGTGGCTTTAGCTGGCATTGCGGCAGTAGCTTACTCCATCTACCTATTATATTCCGGCGTCCCTATCATGATGAATATCCCTGAGGAGAAAGGTTTCATCTACTCAAGTTCAGTGGTTACGTGCGGTTTAGTCTTATTAGTTGCTCTAATGGCATTTACTGCAATAATGTGGACTATGGGATTTGGCCCTGAATTTGTTGCCTAATTCTGATTCAATAAGATAATAGATTTAATAGTATAAATATCATTAAATAAAAAGCCTTATTTCTAAACAGAAATAAGGCTTTTTTTATTTACATTTAAATCAAATGCAGTAGAAATTAAGTTGCTTCTCTAGTTTGCATGAGTACTACTCTGCACCTTCATTATGCATATCAATAATAGAATCGGCATTTTTATCCGATTCTTCTTTAGATGTATTATTACGAAGTGCGTCTAACCTTTCTAAATATGCTTGGTCAATATCATTTGTTACATAGTTTCCATCAAAGACAGAAGTATCAAACATTTTGATTTCAGGGTTACCAACACTTACCGCAGAAACTAGATCTTCAAGAGATTGAAATATTAGTTTATCAGCGCCAATTAAATTACAAATATCGTCTAATTCACGACCATGCGCAATGAGTTCATTAGCACTTGGCATATCTATGCCGTATACATTAGGGAACCTTACTTCAGGTGCTGCAGAAGCAAAGTAGACTTTATTTGCACCAGAGGCACGCGCCATATCAATTATCTGTTCAGAAGTTGTTCCTCGAACAACAGAGTCATCTACAAGTAAAACATTTTTACCTTTAAACTCTGCAGCAATGGCATTAAGTTTTTGACGAACAGATTTCTTACGTTGCTCTTGACCAGGCATGATAAAAGTACGGCCAATGTATCGGTTTTTAACAAAACCTTGTCGATAAGGTAGGTCAAGTTGCTTAGCTATTTGCAAAGCAATATCGCATGAGGTCTCAGGAATAGGAATAACAACATCAATATCAACATCCTGCCATTCTTGAGCTATTTTATCACCTAGTTTAGCTCCCATTTCTACACGAGAAGCATAAACTGACATTTTATCCATGGTTGAATCTGGGCGAGCAAAGTATACAAACTCGAAAATACATGGGCGGTAAACAGGGTTTTCAGCACATTGTTGACTATGAATTTGGCCATCTTCAGAAAAGAAGATTGTTTCGCCTGGAGCTACATCACGTACAAATTCAAAAGAACATGCATCCAGCGCTACTGACTCAGAGGCAACCATATATTCAACGCCTAATTCAGTCTCTCTTTTACCAAAAACTAAAGGGCGAATTCCATTAGGGTCACGAAAAGCAATCATCCCATGACCGACAATGAGAGCGACGGTCGCATAGGCGCCACGTACACGCTTATGGACTTTAGCAACGGCAGTAAAAATATCATCAGGTGTTAACGCAATATTTTCACTTTGTTGTAATTCATGGGCAAGAATGTTCAATAAAACTTCAGAGTCTGAAGTCGTATTGACGTGACGACGAGCTTCATCAAATAACCATGTTCTTAATTCTTCAGCATTAGTTAAATTACCGTTATGCGCTAATGATAGACCAAAAGGTGAGTTTGCATAAAAGGGTTGTGCTTCTGATGAACTAGAAGTGCCCGCTGTTGGGTAACGTATATGGCCAATACCTATATTACCCTGCAAGCGAAGCATATGACGGGTGTGAAAAACATCTTTCACTAATCCATTGCCTTTTCTTAGCCTAAAAGTATTATTATGAATTGTTACAATACCTGCAGCATCTTGCCCACGATGCTGAAGTACAGTTAGTCCATCATACAAATACTGACTAACAGGAGTTTTACCGACAATACCAACAATACCACACATGAAATTCTCTCCACAAAAAAAATATTTGCAATACTTACTTCGCTAACTCATTAGCTTTGAATGGTATTAACCATCTAATAAATATTGAATTATAAGATATCGAAATAACACCTTATAAATTATCGTATACGGATTTACTCCGCTTGAACTTAGTCATTTTAAATAACAACTAAGTTATATAACTTGATGACCCTTTAAGGTATTCAAAAAACCATTCAACTACCAATTTAAACTCAGGAATTAATTGGGAGCTTTTCCACCACTGCGTATTTTCTGCTCCGGTAAAAGCATCGACAAAGAATATCACAGCACTGATAATGAGTACGCCTCTAAGTGCTCCAAAAACTAAGCCTAACACGCGATCTGTGCCAGAAAGGCCTGTTTTACTTACTAATTGCCCAATAAGATAATTAACCAAAGCACCAAGTACTAGGGTTGAGATGAAAAGAATGGAGACAGCTGCGGCATTGCGCAAAAAGGGATCTGAGATATTCGTTAACAAATTAGCAAGGTTTGCGTAAAACGTACTGGCTATGAAGAAGGCACTGATCCAAATAACTAAAGATACTGCTTCTTTTACAAAGCCACGTATTAAACTGACTAGTGTTGATACGCCTATAACGGCCATAATGGCGTAATCTATCCAAACCATAACTTGAATGTCTCGTTGAGTTTATCTAAATTAGAGGCGCGCATTCTATCAGAATTAGCGAAATAATGCCTAGCATTTTATAAAAGTTCGCTATTTATTTGGTTCAAAGTACGCGACTTTACCTTGGATTCCAGTTAGGTCCTTCAAAGCTGGGAGCTTTTTAACCATCGCTGTCTTAATTAATTCAGGGCCTATTATGACCTTAGTTAAGGTACCTTGCTTTGTTTTGATTGGCTTAGTAAAGGCGATATAGCCTTTTGATTTTAATTTCTTCAATAATTGGGCTACATTACTTTTATCTTTAAAGCTGCCTAAATGAATCACCCAAGCTTCTTTAGCAACGGCTTTTTCTGGTAATGTCTTCTTTGGTTTGCTCGCTACTTTAACGGGCGGGGCCACTACAGGTTTTGTTTCTTTCTTAACAACTTGCTTAACTTGCTTGGTTGGTTCAAAAGCAGTTTTCTCTATAGGATCATTATCAATTGCTTCTTCATTAGAAATAGGCGTCACTTTTTGTCGCACTAATTTTTCTTCAGGAAAAGGTTTGTTAGTTAATTTCCCAGAAAACACCTCGGCTTTGGGAATGGCTTCAAAATCATCTTGGTGTGATTTTTTTTCTCCGTCGAGTACATCTGGTAAGAAAATAATAACAACAGCTGCAACGATAATAGTTCCGACAAGACGATTTTGAAACGGTGTAGACAAGAGACACTCCTAATTAATAAGACTCAACTACTCAATAGTTAGTTGAGTTCTAATTTTCGAAACAGTAAAAAATGAGCCAAACACAAGAATTAAGTCAGATGGTTGAGCCTGCTTATTCGCCATTTTAAATGCCTCATCAACATTGTCAAAACAATTAGCTGCATTTGTAAATAACGCAATCTCACTTGCCATGACTTCTTTTGTCGCAGCCCTTGGCACATCTAATGCGCCGGTATACCAGAAGTCGACTTCCTCTTTTAATGAGTCTAAACTGGCACTTATATCTTTATCGCCTAGCATGGCAACCACAGCATAAACGTTTTGGTAGTTAGCTTGCTTTTTAATTTGCTTTAGGTAACTGGCAAGATACCGAGTAGCTTGTGGGTTATGGCCGACATCAAGAATAACATCACACAACCCCTTCTGCTTAATTAACTCAGTCCTTCCTGCAACCTTCGTTTTTGAAATAACGTCATTGACAAAATCAGAAGTTAATTTCAAATCAAGTTTTTCTAGCACCATGAGCGCTGTAGCAACATTATCACGTGGAACATATGTAGCATTGAGCTTTGTTAACTGAGTTTTTTTCGATTTCCAGTCCCAATGAGATTGAGCACATTGAACAATAAAATCCTGTTCTCGTATAAATACCCTTTCAACTTGGTTTTTCTGTACCTCGTTAGCATGTTTTACTACTGACTTAGGTGCATTAGTATCACCAATAACAATGTCTTGATCTTGCCGCATTATGCCTGCCTTTTCAAAACCAATAGTTTCTCTGTCATTGCCCAAAAAACTTTGATGATCAAGGTCTATTGTAGTAATCACCGCTATATCTGCATCTATTATGTTGGTTGCATCAAGGCGACCACCAAGACCAACTTCAAGAATAATAAAGCTTGGTCTAACATCCATCAAAACGAGCAATGCTGCTAACGTTGTATACTCATAGTAACTAAGAGAGATATTTTCTCGAGCATCTTCTATTCGTTTAAATGCATCAATTAGCGGTTGGTCACCTATATCCTGTTTATTTATTCGAAGACGCTCATTAAAGTGCTCGATATGAGGAGAAGAATAAACCGCAACACCTTGCTGGGAAAAACGTTCTTCGCTATTGAGTAAGGCATTTTCAATGAAAGCGCAAGTTGTGCCCTTACCGTTAGTGCCAGCAACGGTTATTACCTTAGCAAAACTTAAATCAATTGCTAAAGATTCTGCGACTTTGCCAATACGAGATAAACCAAGATCTATTTCAGTACTATGCAAGTTTTCTAAATAATAAAGCCACTGATCGAGATTAGTGAAATCTTGATAGTGGCTTGAATTGTATTTTGACATGTATTCATCAACAAGTGATTAGAATTAAATAGCTAAGAATCGATATTCGCTAAAATTTATTACGAAACAACGCTAACTTGACCCATAAACTTACCTAACATGCGCGCTAAAGTTGCTTTCATTTCTCGGCGATCGATAATCATATCAATTGCACCTTTTTCTAATAAAAACTCACTGCGTTGGAAGCCTTCAGGTAATTTCTCTCTAACAGTTTGCTCAATTACACGTGGGCCAGCAAAACCAATTAATGCTTTTGGCTCAGCAACATTGATATCACCCAACATAGCCAAACTTGCTGATACTCCACCCATAGTTGGGTCAGTAAGTACAGAAACATAAGGCAAGCCTTTTTCACTCATTTTAGCGAGTGCGGCGCTAGTTTTTGCCATTTGCATTAAAGAGAAAAGCGCTTCTTGCATACGGGCTCCGCCACTAGCAGAGAAACAGATAAAGGGTAAATTGTGCTCTAAACAATACTCAACACCCTTGACAAAACGAGCGCCTACAACAGATGCCATTGACCCGCCTAGAAATGAAAATTCAAATGCGGCAACAACAACTGGCATACCGTGTAATTCACCTTTCATTACAACAAGAGCATCTTTTTCACCGGTATTTTTTTGCGCAGTACTAAGGCGATCTTTATACCGTTTAGAGTCTTTAAACTTTAAGACATCTTGTGCTTCAAATTCTTCACCTAATTCCATACGATTATTTTGGTCAAGGAAGCTATCAACACGCTTACGTGCACTGATTCGCATATGGTGGTCACATTTAGGACACACTGAAATTTGACGATCTAATTCAGCTTTATAAAGCACGGCGTTACATGAAGTACACTTACTCCATACACCTTCAGGAATGCTACTTTTTTGCGTCGTTTTTGCTTTCGGGAGAATTTTTTCTATCCAGCTCATAATATTATTTTGGCCTGTTGCATCGAAATATCTGTCGGTTTATTGATGGAGACAGTCCATCAAACTCTATTCTAAACCGCACATTAGACCATAGTATAACCTATTGAATATAGAAAAAACTGGTCTGCTGAGTAATTAGTTGTTATTTAGCTAAATTTCTACCTATAAAAACAGAGGTCCTAGGCGACTTTTAGGCAAATCAAAGTTTTCTGGGTAATCAACATCAACAAAGTATAACCCTTCTGGCGGGGCAGTTACACCTGCAACACAGCGGTTTTTAGCTAATAAAACTTCTTTCATCCAATGTGTTGTTTCTTGCGATTGCCCTACCCGCATTAAACTGCCAACAATGTTTCGCACCATGTGATGCAAAAAGGCATTTGCTTTGATATCTACAACAATATAATCGCCCTGCCTAGTCACTCGACAATGTTTAATTGTACGAACTGCAGAATGTGACTGGCAATGCACCGTTCTAAATGAAGTAAAGTCATGTTGACCAATAAGATAATCTGCGCCTTGCTGCATAAGCGTTTCATCTAACGCGTAGTGACAATGGCTGATGCCATGACTTAAGATTGCAGAACGAAGCGGCTTATTATAAATGATATAGCGATAGTTCCTAGCAGTGGCACTAAAACGAGCATGAAAGTCTTCATCAACCTCTTTTACCCAAGCGACGGCTATATCAGAAGGTAAGTGAGTATTTACACCTAAAGTCCAGGCAACATCTTTGCGTTTTTTTGACGTATCAAAATGAATTACTTGATTGGTTGCATTAACCCCCGTATCAGTTCGACCGGCACAAACGACTTCAATTTTTTCGTCTGCAATTTTAGATAATGCTTTTTCTACTTTTTCTTGAACCGTAATAGCATTATTTTGCCGTTGCCAGCCACAATAATTTTTACCATCATATTCAATGCCTAACGCATAACGCATGCAATCCTACCTTTTAGTGGGAGATTATTTTCGCTGCGCATTATCCTTTATTTTATGCAGTTAGGCTATTGCTTGTTAATTTATCTTAACTCCTGATTAAAGAATCTAATAATGCTTGCGCTTCAAGTTGTTGAACCTCGTCTCCTTTAGAGATCACTTCTTGCAAAATTACTTGGGCATTTTCTTCGTCATTCATTTCTATATACATTTTTGCTAAATCTAGTTTACTTGACATTGAGCCATCTTTATCAACATCAACGCCACTCTCATTTTGTGCAAATTGACCTAATCCGACATCAATGTTGGTTTTTTCATAAGGCTCTGATACATCATTCTCATCTAAAGTATCAGAAATTAGCTCATCTACAGAAAGGAATTCATTTTTTTTCTCAACATGTTGAGAACTCTCAATACCTTCTTCAATAAAGCTATCGTCAATTAAATCATAACCAACCTCATCACCAAGGCCTCCATAGGTCAACTCAAACTCATCAGGCTCTGTTGGAGTAGTCGCTGATTCTTCTTCAATATTTGCTAATAGCTCATCAAAGTCAACATTTGCTAATTCTTCTATAGCGTCTAACTCATCAACATCCTCTGGTTTTTCTTCTTCAGAATCATCAGTCTCAGCTAATAGCTCAGCTAAAACATCTTCATCAGTAAAGTCCGGTGATAATTCTATTACCTGACCTGAAGTGTCTGCTGCTTGATTCGGTTCGCTATCTAAAGATTCATCAGCTAATAATCGGCTTAGTTCAGCTTCAGTAAAACCGCCATCAACTTGATTGTTGCTCATTTCATCAATTGATGAGCTGATTAAGTTATCACCAACATCATCATTATCACCGTCATAAATGCTATTCTCTACTTCATCTTTACCGTTGGTCTCTGCAATTAACGCATCAATATCAAGATCATCATCAAGTGCTTCAACTTCAGTGTGTGATGGTATTTCACTCGCTAATTCAATAGCGTTATCTTTCGCTATAATATCGGTAAAATCAGCCGTAAGAAATGGGGTGACATATTCAGCAGTGAAAGCGGAAATCTTATCTTCATTCTCAGCTTTTTCCTTTTGAATGGTCAGATCTTCGGGGCTTAATGTACTATTTGTTTCTGCTTCAAAAGTTGATTCAGGTAAATCTTGTTTGATCGTTTCCTGTACTGCTGGAGCATTAGCAGACATTGATTCAAACAACGCATCAATATCATCTGGGTCTGTAACGTCCGCACTGCCATCGGCTGAATCAGTTACAGGAGCATTATCTGAATCGTTTATTGAATTTAATAGCGCATCAATATCATCTGGGTCTGTAACATCTGCACTATCATCGGCTAAATCAGTTACATCATTTTCCGAATCGTTTATTGAATTTAATAACGCATCAATATCATCTGGGTCTGTAACGTCTGCACTGTCATCAACTGAGTCAGATACAGGGGCATTATCCGAATCGTTTATTGAATTTAATAGCGCATCAATATCATCTGGGTCTGTAACGTCTGCACTGTCATCAACTGAATCAGTTACAGGATCATTATCCGAATCGTTTAGTGAATCTAATAACGCATCAATATCATCTGGGTCTGTTACGTCTGCATTGTCATCTATTGAATCAGTTTCCTGTTCATCTAGCGGATCACTGACAGAATTTAATAACGCATCAATATCATCTGGATCTGTTACGTCTGCATTGTCATCCATTGAATCAGTTTCCTGTTCAGTCACCGGTTCACTGACAGAATTTAATAACGCATCAATATCATCTGGATCTGTTACGTCTGCATTGTCATCTATTGAATCAGTTTCCTGTTCATCTAGCGGATCACTGACAGAATTTAATAACGCATCAATATCATATGGATCTGTTACGTCTGCATTGTCATCTATTGAATCAGTTTCCTGTTCAGTCACCGGATCACTGACAGAATTTAATAACGCATCAATATCATCTGGATCTGTTACGTCTGCATTGTCAT
>MAAB01007724.1_pt1 | contig 15025 bp, 12 predicted proteins | sample 1115991 | NCBI WGS metagenome assembly MAAB01 (sample SAMN04961124, study PRJNA320927) | seawater metagenome | isolation source: sample BD02T18 sea water enriched with oil for 18 days | place: USA:Gulf of Mexico | collected 2013-07-27
ATACCAAATCACAATCGTAATCGCATGGTAAAAATGGCGATATATCCCCGCTATTTTAAGGCCCTTTTTAGTAATTACCTTTCCAGCTGGTTGTGTGTTTTTGGTATTTTTATCGAAACTTTTACTTTTACATTCTGATAGACTCACAATCTATTCTCCCCAATTTAAAAAAGTCCGCCGGCCCCAAAGCCCCGAATTTACTAGCTAAACCGATTACAGGATAGTAGTGTGACAACATTAAATAAGAGGCATATAATTTAGTAATTCGCCAGGGTGGTTTCGTTGTTTTACATTGAATATCGCCAGATTTCATCAATGTGTAATCTTGGTTAAGTCTCTTTCTGATTTATAAATCAACTTATTCGCTATCCTAATATAGTCCTCGGAGGCGTTTAGTCATAATGTGGATATACCCAGAGCAGGCTGTTCACAGCTAAATATACGGAACGATATTCATTGAAGACAATGCGAATCAGTTATTTCATGGTGTATTAATTGGTTACTGTATTCTATTCAGGCCTGCTCTTCTAAAAGAATTCTTCAATTAAATCAATCACAACTTCCGTTTTTTCTTTATGTGGTGCATGCCCACAATCTTTTAGAATAATTTTTCGAGCTGAACCCGAGGTATTAGCGGAAATAAATTCTGGAAATGCATTTGAGCCATACTCGTCTTGATCACCATGAATGACTAATACTGGACAATATACGTTTGCGATACATTTTTTTAAATTCCATTGGCGAAACTCCCTAGACAGCCATCGTTCAGTCCAGGCACGAATGACCCAAGGCGCTTTTTCCTGGTGCCACCTTTTTAACTTTGCAATTTGTTCGGGTTTCGCGAACATTTTTTTTGCTTTTTGTATTCCTACCAGAGTCATTTCCTCCACATGGGATTGCGCGGACAACGTAACTAGGACATTGCAGTCACTATCAATGGCAGCGATGTTAATGGCCATGCAGCCACCTACGCTATGACCAAGTAACATATATTGGTCAATGGCGAGTGATGCTTTAAGAAACGGAAAGTATACCAGTGCTTCTTCTTCCACAAACCTCACTGAAGGTAACTCGTTACGAGGGCTTGATAGACCAAACCCAAGGCGATCATACGCAATTACCCTACAGGAGAGCCTCTTCGCCAATTTAGCAGGAAAATCTCGCCATTGAGCAATACTGCCTAAGGAGTCATGGAGCAGGATTAAAACAGGATTTCTGAGTTTGTGCCTGGGGCACCACTGCTTCACATATATATGGCCACCTGGAACCACTACGGTAAATTCTTTTATTCGGATATCAGTCATAATAATCACATACGTTATTGTTATTTTATTTAGAAATAAGTTTTAGGATAGCCATTATGGGCTTGTCAATTTGTAGGCTATCCCGGTGAACAGTGCGACTTTATTTTCATAAATGTCTGTCACTTTAACTTGATAGTGAACAATTTTATTCGATGAGGATATGCCATTGGCTTGAGCATATAGTCGATTACCTTTAGGCTTATTTAGATAGCGGATGTCAGCTTGCATCCCAATGGTTTTTTGTTCACCATTACAAGCTGCAGCAAAGGCAATATCGGCTAACGCGAAAATAACAGCGCCATGTACTGAGCCTACACCGTTCATATGCTTCAGGTTTACCTCTAGTTCACAATGAGCGCTATCTGGGGTAATTGCCAAGAGCTTTACACCTAAATAATTTGCATATTCGTCATTATCAAGATATGAATCAGTCTTTTCAGGCTCAGTTTGTCCCATATTTTTTTCCTATAATGGAGTTATGAATGTTAATAAATAGTAATAGGAGCAAGCTAATGTCACTATATCCATTTGTGATAAAGCACCATCTGATCGGGCCAAATACTAAATGAAGCGTATAGGAATTCTTGCTTACCAAGGCTGCTGGTCAATGAATGTCTACATGGTAAAAGACGTTTTTAGAATTGTTTCGCTTCTGGAATCACATTTGGGAATGGATGAAAGTTATTGCGCCGAAATCATTACTGATGGCAGAGCTAATGTCTTGAGTGCGGGCGGCTCTACTATCGTTCCTGATCAGGTTATGTCCCCCAATAGATCCTATGAGCTGATTGTTGTCCCAGCGATGGAAGGCAGGCTACTCTCTTGCGTAACGGACAAACAAGCGGTGATTGTAGAATGGCTTAAGAATGTAATTTTATCGGATACACCAATACTCAGTCTGAGTACCGGCGCTTACTTTGTTGCCGCAACAGGGTTAGCAGATAATGTCCTATTGGCGACCCATTGGGCCTTTGTGCAGAAACTGAAGGGCTTATTCCCAAACTGTGAATTTACAAGTCATAGCTCATATCTGTTGGATAAAAATATCTACACCACAGGTACATTAAGTGCTTTATTAGATGTATTGTTAGCCTTCATTTCTGAAGCTAAAGGTGACCGTTTCGCCTATGAATGCGCTACTCATTTACTTTTATCAGACCCAAAGGAAATTCACCCCATATTACCAGGATTTAGAAGTCATAAAGATAAAGGTATTTACGGAGTTCAAGATTGGATTGAAACAAATTATCAAGGGGTTTGCCTTATAGAGAGTATGGCCATTAAATTTGGCTTCAGTGAACGAAATCTTAAGCGTCGATTTCAACAAGCCACTGGCATTTCTCCAAACCAGTATTTGCAAAGAGTAAGAATAGATAAAGCTAAAAAGTTATTAATAGCAACCAACATGCTAATCAAAGAAATTTCATATCAAGTGGGCTATCAAAACGATAGTTTTTTTTCAAGGGCTTTCAAAAAACACACAGGAGCAACGCCATCAAAATGGCGAACCAGCCCTATTACTTAAACCTTGTAAGAATTCTGAGTAAATTTAGCGGTACCAAGGAGCTTATAGGCATCAGCCAAATCTGTACTGGGGAGTGTGCTGTAGTGGCACACTAATTTTGGGCAGGTAATAGAAGGTGCTAACTGCCTTCATATATTTACGGCTGGACATTAGCCTAGATCGGATTCTAGTGTTCCATGGAAGTTGTTGGCGGATAATCTGCCTGTATTCCGCTTACAAACCCTCACTAAAAAAAGGGCGCGCCATAATATGAGCCATCATGGGAATGTTAGGGAATGAGATATAAGCCTCCACTATAGTGGCCAATTATATTTTTTCCCACCGAAGTGCCGCTTATTGGATGGGTAAAACGCTCACCGCTACACCAATGAGAGAGGATCATAATCAGCAGTGTCACACCATATTCTATAACCAGATCCACCAATACCCCGACCAGAGGGCTTTCTGCCAAATTCACAGCATTAGTGTGTATACTTTATTATGAGTTTTACGGTTAGTGTGTATACTTTATTGTTACTGCACATCTGAAATAGATAGATAAGTATGCACACCGTTAAAATTGAATACTAACTTAATTATTGTTTGTAAAGATTACACGCCAAAGATCGTTAAACATATTTAGCCATAAGTCTCACATTAAAATGAAGCACTATGGCTAGATGACAACAATTTTAAATACTAAACTACATTTACTATTCACTTAAAATAAGTAAGGCTTTTCAAAGGTAAATCTACAAACATTGTATTCGCATAGGTTTCGAACAAGCACGCCAGTTTCACTTTCGTCATTAATATTTATGATATGATCTTCCCATACGGCTTTATTTTCTTCACTTTACGAGCACACACTTTTTTTACCCCTTTTAATTTTTCGATATAATCACAACACTCCTTAATATTTACTGACACACATTAAAATACACACTAAAAATCACTGATAACTGCCCACTCCCAACACTCGAACCCAATACATTAATATTAGTTACGATCAAATAAAATACGTTAATACCCTGCCAAATTAAAAACCTTGTAACTACTTGGTATCTAGTGCGTTGAGCTATTGACCCGCCAAAATTAGCTACCTATTATCGTTTTCTATTCCAATAAAAAATACTATGGGTACAGTCTTATGGCTACTCCAGCGTTCAAATTAACAGTCGACTCAAAATCGCTAACTCTAATCGAATTTGATGGTTTTGAAGCCATGAATCGATTATTCGAATATACCTTTACCTGTGAAAAACCTAGTTCTTTAAGCTTACTTGATGTTATTAATGCCGATGCGATTTATACCATTTGTAGCTTTGACGACTCTATATATGAAGATGATATAGAGATGGAAGGTTATATTTCCAGTGCCTCCATAGTAAACGACAATTGGGTTCTGAACTTTCATCCCAAGTTAAAAAAGGCCAGTAGCAACAATCGCTCTGAAATATATTTCAAACAAGATAGTTCACTGTCTGCCAAAGATATAATCGCTGAAGAAATGGCGACAGATGTTTCTCTGGAAGGCAGAGAAATCTATAATTGTATTTCAGAGGCCCTGCCTACTCGTAAACTGTTTTGCCAATATCAGGAATCCGATTTCAATTTTGTTGCCCGACTCTGTGATCACTGGGGATTTCATTTTTACTTTGATCATTTCTTAAATAGAATTGTGTTTGCCGATGATTCTGGATATTTACAAGAAATAACAACAACGTTTAAAACCAAACGTAAAACAGTTGATAACGATGCTTTAAAAATCATGAAATGGTCTGAAAGCAGAGCAGCAGCCACCAGTTACATCACGACGGTGGGCCATGATCACGCTAACGCGGCTTCTAGTATTAAAGCGTCCTTTCCACTGGATGATCAGCAAGCAGGCTTAACCGAGGCCACTCATATGGTCTGTGATGTAAGCTCCCAGGAAGAGGCTGAGTACTTGGCAAGAATAAAATATGAAGCCAATAACTGTCATAACCATAAAGCATCGGGCACCAGTGGTATTCCCTATTTTATTCCAGGCTTTTTGGTTTCCATGCAAGATAAAGACTTTAGCAGTGCGCTGGTCACTCAAACCACGCATAAAGCTAGAAATTTAAATGCTGTTAATTCTGCCGAACTTGCTAGCTACGAATGTGATTTTGAATTAATTCCCGGCTCAGTATGTTTTCGTCCTCAACCTCACTACCCTATCCCGCAAGCAACCAGTGTATTAGGTACCACCCATTCTGATGCCACCGACAGTACCCTTGCACAGCGTAATGATAGCGGTGAATACAAAGTTAAGTTAATGGGCTTTGAAAACGAGTCTGGGGTATCTGGTGACCCTTGGGTACGTAAAGCACAAACCTCGGCGGGCAGTAATTCAGTGGATATTCCCCTTACGCCCAATACCGAAGTGCTATTGTCGTTTATCGATAACAACCCAAATTGCCCATATATACAGCATGCGCTGGATAATTCGTTGCATCCCGTTCCGGTTACTAACGTTAATCCCCACCATGCGGTGATTAGCACAGACGGCATGTTAGTAACCAGCTCGTTACAAGGCCGCTATAACCTGGCCACTACACGACATCACGAAAGAGCAGACGACGCCGAAATAAGTTCAAGTATTAAAAACTATTTCATAGGTCGTGGGGATTTTGATCAGAATAAAAAATTCATTGATCCAAGCGACAGTACCGCTCCCGACTTTACTCCAGACGACCGTGCTTCGGGTAATTATATAACCAAGCAATTTTATGGTGATCAAATTCATATATCACAAGGTGATCGTCTGCATTGGCATGCTGGAAATATGTACGATTTTAAAGGTTACTGGAATTACAATTTAGGTAACACTTATAAAGAAAACTACCTTAATAGATCTTCGCAAATTAACCAGATAGCTTCACCATTCATTGATAATGGTTATGATGTCACGGTTGCCGACATTCTAAAAAAAGGCGGCCCTGATTTTGAAGAAGTTGTATGGCCCGTTGTCTCAGGTAAAATAGATTTAGCAAATGGAGATCATCCCTTTCCAAAGCTAGCAGGTACATCGGCTCCGTTCTATAAAGATAATGTTAATGTTAGTAAAACCTTTTTGTCTAACTCCTATAAATTTAACAGTTTATGCAACGAAGTTAGTGTATTGGATCGAACAAAGTCTCTTACAATAAACCACCTTAACGCCGAGAGCAATGATGTTGACGTTATGTTCAAAAATGGACTTTTACGCAGCTTTGAAAAAAATGAACATCGCCATTCAATAGATAAAAAATGGGGCCCAGAAGGAAAGCTACAGACCGAAGTGGAAACCACGAAAACCCCGAGCTCGGGCGCTTTTAATAAAGTTGAAACAAAAGAAAAAAACTATGGTATTAACGGTAAGGGGATAATATCTGATACCACCACCACCAAAAAAGATAGCAGTGTTACCACAGATAAAAAAACCTACAACATGGATACGCAGGCACTCGCTTCCCATAACATAAAAACGACAGATGGCATGGGCACAGCAGAAATGAACTTTGCCTTCGCAGCGGCTGCAACGTCTAAGTTTAATTTCGGAGCGTCTACTGCTTTCTCTCTATCGGCCCAAGCGGACACGGCCATCGCCATTAGTTTATCTGGATCGGCTAAAATAAATGTTGGATTTGGTGCCGCAGTAACAGTGAAAACAGGAGTTGAAGCCGGTTTAACAATGGATTTACGAACGGGTATTGAGGCAAAGATCGTCGGTAAAGGCAAGATGAAAGTGAGTGGAATTGGCTTTAACGCATCTGTAGAATCCAGACCAAGTGCCAAACAGAAAACAATCGAGCTTGCACAAATCATTAGTACTATTAGCGATTATGGCTGCAAAATTGACAATAGTAAGGCCAAGATAAGCAGCGGTGGCTTGGATATTACAAGCTCCTTCACGACCATATTCTTATGAGCCCTACATTGAAAACTTATTCTCCGCTGCAAATTAACGTTAATCAGCGTACTCTCGAACAAGATAAAAGTTATCACTGGATAGTCTCAACTTCTTTATTTGTAAGGCTGTCTACTGGAAAGGTCGAGCTAATGCATGATTGCATTGCCGACATAATGGAGAGCATGGGTGAAAACCCTATGCTCGATATGGGCATGCCCAAACCCAGTGCTGAATGGTTAATCAATGGCAGTTTTCATGCACCAGATGGCAAAGCTACAATCGCGGGGCAAGCTTGTGCCCAAGTTGGTGAACAGAAAAAGACACTCAATGTATTTGGAGACCGTCATTGGGTGGCTGGTATTCCAAGTACGCCATTGCCTTTTAATAGTATGCCGCTAGATTATCAACATGCTTTTGGAGGGTCTAAGCTGCCATCGAATCCCAGCGGTGTTGGTTACAAGTATGAGCATTTGCCTAATATTGAATCCAGCAGTGAAACGATTACTGACCGGAGTAAAGCATACGCTCCAGCGAGCTTTGCTCCTTTAGATCCTAGCTGGCCACAACGCAGCCAGTATCAAGGTACTTACGACCAAAGATACATGGAAAAGTATTTTCCGGGCTACCCTAAAGATATGGATTGGCGGTTATTTATGAATGCCCCCAAAGACCAATGGGTTGATGGCTTCTTGAGTGGCAATGAAAGCTATCAATTTAAAAATATGCACCCTCAGAAAAAAACCATTGAAGGTGACTTGCCAGGACTATTCCCCCGCTGCTTTATTAAAGATAATCAAGAACCAGATAATGAACAACAGTTTAAGGAAATCAATTTACATCTGGATACTGCTTGGTTCTTCCCTGACAAGGATATTGTCCAGCTTATCTGGCGTGGTGGCATGCTTGTTAGTTCAGATGAAGCTGAGCAAATCAGCCACATGGTTTTAGGCTTTGAGGACTCAAAAGATAAGAAACGCACTTCTTTGCACTATAAAGAATCAATGCTGCGCCGGATTAAAGCCAAAGATCCTCTACTGGACAGTTTAAATACTCAAGACCTAATTCCCCTTGGTGCTGCCAGTGCTATGCAATTACTACAGCAATCTGCGTTAGAAAATAATGTCGAAAGCCAGATGAATAACAATATGCAGGCCAAGGTAAGTTCGATTCAAGATTCCGTGAATGAGACCGTTGATTCATCCTTAAGTAAATTAAAAGAGCAGCTCAATAACCCTGCTATAGAGCAGTCCAAGCGTGATCTAATTGTCGAGAAGCTAGATACTCTCGGCGCCCCTTCCAACCAAGACCCCGACACACAAGCTTTAATGGCTAAACTTGAAGCCATACTGCCGGGAATTAATGCTACGGATTCTAAGAAACTTGATCTATCCAATTTTTCCTTCAATAAAATTGATGATATTTTCAAAGAGATCAATGCCTTTACAGACAATCAGAAAACTCAGGCATTAGAGGCGATTAAGCCAGAGATAGATAAGCTAAAAGTTCAGTTGGAACAGGATAACGGCTTAGATAAACTCAGCGACGAACAGCGACAGCAGGTTAAACAACAAATAGAAAGTTTAGAAAACCTGGGGCAGCAAGCCCCCGCCGCGCCATCGCCGTTACCTAGAATTGATTTTGAAGACATCAAACAACAATTGGCAAGCACAACTCCAGAAATACTAAAGGCCCAGAAGGAGTTGCACATTATGCTTAGCAACCCACTTATGGCGAATAGCGAGGTTGCCAATCAAGCTAAGACTCGACTTGATAATTTGCAAAAAGATATACTGGATAATATCGATGAAGAGCTGGCCATTGCACAGCAGCAATTTAATGTTGGTTATGGTTTGGGTGCGCATTTTTCTGAAGATGGACTGTCACCCCATGAAGATAACGCCAGCCAGATGCAAAAATTACTTACGATAATAAATGGTGATAAAAATGCCAGTGGAAAAGACTGGGCCTGCCTGGATCTTTCCAATAAAAATCTAGATGGCATGGATTTCTCTGACTGCTTAATGGAACAGGTTAATTTATCTGGAGCCAGCTTGATTGGTGCAAATTTTAGTGGTGCGATCCTGGTTCGAGCAAATTTAAGCCAAGCTAATTTCACTCGAGCCAATTTTGATAACGCAAACATAGGTGCTTCTACTTGTACCAACGCTAATTTCGATCACGCAAGTTTTTTAGAAACTAAACTATCAAAGTGTCAGTTCGACAATACCTGTTTTTCTTATGCAAAATTTGTGAACCCTGAAGTACTTGAGATTAAACTTGAAAAATGTAACTTTGAGCGAAGTCAAATAGAGAGCTGGCAATTTTTAGAGTTAGAATTAAATGATATAAACTTCAATTCAGCAAAATTAATAACGTGTAATTTCATTAACTGTTCGATCAAGGGCTGCAATTTTGATAATGCCAACCTAATCTCCACCGTTTGGTCAGATACAAGTTTGTCATCGGTTTCTTTTGTCAGAGCCGATCTAACCAGTAATTGCTTTGTCAGTTCTGTCGAGGTTGATGATAGCCAAGATGTTTACACCACAGGAAATCTAGATTTTTCCAAGGCCGTATTGCATAAAGCCAACCTGCAAGGGCTAAATCTTAAAGAGTGCCTATTTACATCCGCAGATATTTCCAGTGCCAACTTTGGTGGTGCAAACTTAAGCTTCACAAATTTTGATGACTGCCAGGGTCACCAAGCAATATTCCGTAAAGCAATATTAACGGGTGCAAGTATGAAAAGAGCTAATTTAATGGAGGCTGTTTTAAGCAAGGCTATCATAACGGATACGAATTTAGAGGATGCCAACTTATATGCTGTGGATTTTGTTCGTGCAACCGTAAAGGGCACTCGTTTTAACCATGCCAATCTGGATGCAACCATCCTTAAAGACTGGAGGCCTGCGTAATGGATTTCTTAACGGTGGCAACACCAGAAAATGCACACGACGTTAGCCGCCAAGTTAAAGCTGGTGATTTTTTTAATGAGGAGAAGTTTTCTCACTTTAATTTTCAAGATTCTGATTTAAGTGGTGGTATATTTACTGGAGTGACCTTCAGCAACTGTACATTCAATCACTCAAACATCCAGCAAGCCATGTTCAGTCAATGTACTTTCGAGAACTGCAATTTCAGCAGGCTTGACTGTGAAGACGTTAATTTCATCGAGTCCACTTTCATACAGTGCACCATTGAAAACAGTCTTTTGTCTCGTTTCAAATTCATTGATTGTGATATGCCTAGCATTCGTTTCATAAAAAACACCATTAATGGGGGGGTATTTCAGCAATGTAAGATGCCTGCTGCCGTCTACTTTAAAAATGAATTTGATACTTCTGTATTTAATGAGTGCCAGCTAGATAAAACCAGTTTTGAGCAATGCCGATTGTTTAAAACAACATTCAACAACTGTCTTTTCTCTAAAAATAAAATAGAGAATTGTCAATTTGAAATGGTATTAATTTCAAAAGCTAATTTGGTTGATATAGATTTTAGTGGCATGCAGATTAGCCAAAGTCAGTTTCTTGAATGTGATTTAAGTCGATGTAACTTTAGCCAATGCCAATTAAATCAAACCGCTTTTAGTGGCAGTAAAATAGTGAAATGTGATTTTTCCGCCGCTAATATGGAAATGGCCAATTTATACGAAAATGATTTAAGCGGTGTAACGTTTATAAAAACCAACCTTAAACAAGCGAGCCTGCAAAAATGTAAAATATTGGGTTGTGACTTAAGCGGCGCAAACCTTGAGATGGCACAGCTAAAAGAAGCCAGTATAACGTTAAGCATTCTCTCTGGTTGCAAATTACACTACGCAGATTTATCTAATAGCTTTATATCTGAATGTGACTTTAGTGGCAGCGACCTGGCTATGGCTAAGTTACATGAGTCTTTTGATGAAAAGTGTATCTGGAGTGGCGCCAACAAGGCTGCGGCGCAAGGTACTAACGAACAACTTAAAAAAGCGGAACAATGGGGCAAATAATGAATTTACCAGCCAATAACATCGTTGCCATATCTCCGACCGCCGAAGGTAATTTTTCGGCCGAAGTGATGGTCATTCAAGATAACCTTTATCAATTAAAGCATAAGGGCCAAACCATCTTGGCTAACAAGGCTTTCAGCTGCCTAGTGCAACCGCAAGTGCAAGATACTGTTTTATATAGCTTTGACCAATATCAGCAAGCTTTCATAGTGGCCATACTGCACCGCAATGAAGACAGCCAGCTCACAGTACAGCTTCCTGCCAATGCAACCATTGCTTGTGATCAAAACCTAACCTTACGCAGTGGCCAGCATACCAGCATCATCAGCGAGCAAATTACCCAATTATCGCAACAAAGCGTAATGAAAACAGATAAAGCCGTAATGGACTTTAATAATGCCATTATTAAGGGTGGTAAATTACACAGTCAGATTCGCCACATACACACTATTAGTGACTTGGTCAGTACTATGGCCAAACAAGCCATCCAAAAATTTAACAGCTATATTCGCAAAACCGATCAAGCCGATCAGGTTCACGCCGGACAAATGGGCCGTAAAGTAGATGGCTTATATTCCATGAATTCAAAACACACCATCCTGGTCAGTCAAAAAGACACCAAGATTGATGGTGAACACATTCACATGGGTTAACGGAGAATACTATGTTTGCAAATTGCTCTCTAAGCGGGATGAACTTCGCCATGCCGGATGTCTGCTTAACGCCGATTCCGTCTCCAGCGGGTCCTATTCCAACCCCAATTCCTTATCCAAATACTGCTATGTTGCCCATGGCGTTACCCCCTACTTGCTCTATGAAGCATTTTATTTCAATGATGCCTGCACATAACCTTGCCACTATGATCCCCATGAGCATGGGCGATAACGCCGGTGCCTTGGGTGGGGTTATGTCTGGCATGATGATGGGGCCTGCGCGCAGCATGATGGGCAGCGTTAAGGTATTCACTGGCGGTTTGCCTGCCACCAAAATGTTAGCACCTGCCATGCAAAATATGACAAACGCGCCTACTGGCATGACCCTAGCCCCGTCGCAGGTGAAAGTATTGATCATGTCTTAGATCAGCTTGATGACACCTTTTGAATTAACAGTACAGGTTGTATAAAAATGAGTAACCCAGAAGAGAAACAACAAATCAGCGCCTATGTGGCACCCGAACTTGAATACTGTTACCGAGATATATCCAATATTTTTGTGGGGGCAAGTGAGGTCACATTTGAATTTGGTAATCACCATAAATCATCGCCAGGCAATGCCGTCATTAATAATCGTATCGTCATGTCCTTGGCCAATGCCTATGACTTACAACAAAGATTGGAGCAAGCTTTGATGCAGGCGCAGCAAGCAATGTCTCAACAATCTTAATACCGAAAAGGCTAGCCGCCTATGGGTTGGCCTTTTTATATTCTTTAATTTACTGTTTCCAGTCAGGCACCTCAATTAATTGATTCCAGCCTCTGCGTTGGTCTTCCCTGCAAGGCATTAAGCATTTCTTGGCAGCCTGCCTCCTCTTATAATTGAGAAGTAAAGTAGGCGTAATACCAGAGTCCGCACTACCTAGGTTGAGGAGCGTTATAGTTCACCGATTATTTGTAACAAATAAGCCCTATTCATTTAATCTAAAACCAATACTGTAAATATTTGCTACCCTTACCTTATATTGCTTGGATTCAACATGAGGATTTTATGGCAATTACAACCCAGCTAACCGATCAAGAGTTAAGCATTTTAGTGGACGGACGCTTAGATTTCAGTATTCATGAAGAATTCTGCGCTACCTTTCAAAAGAATGATAAAGCCATCAATAGTTATGTGATTGACATGCATAAGGCCACGCATTTAGACAGCTCCGGATTAGGCATGATGTTATTGTTGCGTATTCATGCAAAAGATAACAAGGCCCAATTACGCATTGTTAAGTGCAGCCATGCCATAAAAAAGGTATTAACCATCGCCTCATTTGACCGTATGTTTGTCATAGAATGACTCTGGAAACCATTTATATAATTGCCTATCTCTAAGATGTAGCGATCCCATAACTCAGGAGCCACAATTTTCACAGGCACAGACTCGTTCGCCACAGAGGTGCTTTTAACCGCGGGAAAAGCACCTGTCATAATGTTAAAAACTAACAGACTATCAATGCCTTTAAAGTAGCTTTTTATGGTAGCTCGCAGATATGTTCATCATCTCCGCAGGGGGCTCCATGGGCGATCCAATCCATAAAGGTACTGTAAACTGAATTGCCTAGATCTGTGGACAAATCTAAGCGCACCCCACCGCCATGCTGTAAGCGGGTGGGTTTGCGAATTAGGATAGAATTATCGGGATCGTTAAAGTCCACTCTGGCGCGTACATCTAAATACACATTTACGTTTCCGCTGTCGTAATAAACAGGTATTCCTTCAATATCACTTTCGCTGAAGTGACAGCTTTGACAAGTACGCTGATTGTAAAGCGTGCTTTGCAATAAAGGGGCGATGTCGTCGGCAAAGTTAAGCTCACTGCCATGTTTAGGCAAAGTACTGTCTATGGTCAGCGTAAACGATGTTAGTTGCTGTTGTGATCGACTATTGCCTACTGCCAATTGAATTACGTACTCGCCATCGGTATCGGCATTTAGACTAGCCCGCATGGTATCGCCACTGTCTATACTAAAAATACTGGCAGCAGGTGCCTGTAATACAGACCAGACAAACTCTTGTGCAAAGTAACTGCCCCCACCCATCAACAACACAGGGGCTTGCGCCGAACGGTTCCGACCGGCACGGGCCACCGCCTTTCCTGGCGGCTCTATTAAACCGGCCTCATTCAACACATTAAAACCCGGTAAAAAACCCGCTAATAAATTAGGCACATCACTGTCTGGCTGCCAAAATTGTTCAAAGTTGCGTAGAGACAAAGGCATAACACCGCGCCGATAAACATAATCGATGATCATATCACTGTAACCAATAAATTTTTCAAAACTGCTAAAGTTTATTGAATTGCCGGTTTGAGTCACTGCGTTATTTACGATCACTTCATCTAGATCTTCATCATTGCCGGCATTAAAGCCCCGCAGTGAATGACAGCTAATACAATGAGGTTCAACTACTTGTTTATACAGTATCTCAACACCTTCTGGGCGTGTAACTGATTGTTGCCAGCCAGAAGGAATATCCGTATCAACAAACTCATTACTGGAAAAGCTCTGCCCACCATAGCGGCCTTGTGCCACTTGTTGCGCAAACTGACTGTCCCAAAATCCAGCTTCAAAACTGTCACCACTGCCTAGGGTCGCAAACGAGTTGTGAATGGTTTGGTTAAGTGATTTTATCGCTGATTGTTGCTGAAGTTTTGAAAATTTACCACTGGCCATAAATTCAAACGAATCGACTTCCAGTTGATTTAGTTTGGCCGACTTAAGAGTAAGTAAGTTAAAACTACCATCACTGTTTAGCGGTAATAACGTCGCGCCATGACATACCTGACACATACCCGGCATATGTTTAATCCCGCGTCCATCTAGGTCGGCACTCGTAATACGATGTTGCTGACCATTTGCATCAGGAGGGGAAAACGTAAAAAACTTTAAAATAAAATCCGACTGAATATCGCCTTCATCGATGGGGGATAATTCAATGGCATTACTGCCGGCTAAAAAATCTAAATTTTGATCCACCGCCGCCAATAAATTAAGTGGCCCATAATTGGCTGGATTGCCCGATCCCACCGCCAACACAAAATTATTCACAAAAAATGCTAGGCTGCCATCATCGTTAATGCGCGCGTACATATCCCGTCCATAGCCTAAGTCCTTGCTGTCACGAAAAATAACGTGTTGATCAAAACCCTCATCGAAACCATTTTTGCTTTTCCAACCAGCTAACGTAGTGCGCGACTCACTGACATCCACTGCTTCATAGTAGGCATTAGCATACTCCACTGAGTTTATTTGGCTGAAGGGCAGCGACCACAATTGCGGTGTTGATGAAAAATCGTGGGTAAAATATAAAAAACCAGCCTTCACCACATATACCTGACAAGCTTCGCTACAGGTAAGTTGCAAGTCAAATCCGCCAGCAATGGTTAATATCAGTTCCTGATGAGACTCAGTAGAATTTTTCCAATCTATATCGATACCCTGCCCCCATTGGCCGCTAATGTCAGTTACCGTATTTTCTAACATTAAGGTGCCACTGTACGTTCCCGCTATACTCGTTTTTGGCAAAATGATAATGTCATAGCTGCCAGCCCCTAACGAGGGCTGCTGATTAATAAAACGCAAAAACTGATTGGCTACATCTTGC
>MAAB01007569.1_pt1 | contig 15018 bp, 12 predicted proteins | sample 1115991 | NCBI WGS metagenome assembly MAAB01 (sample SAMN04961124, study PRJNA320927) | seawater metagenome | isolation source: sample BD02T18 sea water enriched with oil for 18 days | place: USA:Gulf of Mexico | collected 2013-07-27
ATTAGCGATTAAAAATGCTAAACCTAGCATCTGTATAACACATAGTCCCGGTTATATGCTGGTGACAGATATCAAGAATAGCCAATTACGTGTTGCTGGAGAGAGAAAATGAAATTAAATTGTGATCTAGGTGAAAGCTTTGGTATCTGGCAACTAGGCCAAGATGACAAATTAATGCCACATATTGATATGGCCAATATAGCTTGTGGTTTTCATGCCGGAGATCCTGACGTTATCAACAAAACGTTATTATTGGCAAAAAAACACCAAACTGAGGTAGGGGCTCATCCAAGTTATCCAGACAAGGTGGGTTTTGGTCGCCGTTCAATAAAATGCTCCAGCAGTGAAATAATAACTTTAATGCATTATCAGATTGCTGCACTTGATGGCATGGCTAAAATCCACGGCATCGAAATAAGCTATGTAAAACCCCATGGCGCTTTGTATAACGACATGATGTCTGACGATACGGTAATGGACGCTATTTTTCAGGCAATAAGCCAATATCATCGTCCTTTAAAGCTAATGCTATTAGCTACAGCAGACGCTGAACAACACAAAGTAAAAACACAAAACTATGGCATTGAGTTAATTTTTGAAGCGTTCGCCGACCGTAGATACACAGAAAATGGCAGCTTGCTTTCTCGTCAACACCCAAAGGCCATGCTAGCAAAACAAGAGATAATTCAACAAGTAAAAAGTTTACTAACTAAAGGACGTGTTACCTGTCAATCGGGTAAACAATTAGTTTTACATGCTGATTGCGTATGTGTACATGGTGATAATGAACAAGCAATAAATGTCATCAAAGAGCTGAAAATACTATGCAGTCAATAGTCAATTCCCCACGAATAGAAGTGGCTGGCGAAGACTCGCTAATTATCTATTTTGGTAATCAAGTTAATAAGGATATCAGCAAAAAAATATCGCTACTAAAAGGAAGACTTGCGGAAGAACTAAGTAACTGCTTAATAGAGCTTATCCCTTCCTATGTATCATTGTTGGTTATTTTTGATCCCCTAGAGAGCGATTATTATGCTGTTAAAAAAGCCATTTCAAAACACTTAACTTTAAATGTTTCTGAAACAACAGTAGATAACAATATCGTTGAAGTACCTGTTTATTACTCAGAGCAAAGCGGCCCAGATCTAAAGAATATCGCCAAAACATCGAAGCTTAGCGTTGATGAAGTTATTAAAATACATCAGGAAAAAACTTATCAAGTATTTGCCATTGGTTTTGCTCCAGGCTTTGCCTTTTTAGGCGAAGTTGATGCAAGAATTGCTACTCCTAGACTCGATACACCAAGAGCAAAAGTTCCAAAAGGCGCTGTTGCTATTGCAGACCAACAAACGGCCATTTACCCAGAGCAATCTCCTGGAGGATGGAATTTGATAGGGTTATGCCCTTTGCCATTATTTGAGCCTAACGCTAAGCCACATTTACCCTATCAAGTGGGTGATAGTGTTAAATTTACTGCGATTTCCAAAACCCAGTTTCTGGAACTAGGAGGTCAGTTATGAGCAAAAGCTCAAGCGCTTATTTCAAAGTAATTACCGTTGGTGTTTTATGCACCTACCAAGATTTAGGCCGCTTTAAACAAGGCCATTTGGGTCTAACAACAGGCGGACCTGCAGATAAAGCAGCCTACCTTTGGGCAAATAGATTATTAAACAATCCCGTTAACTCGCCCGTTTTAGAGCTGAGCTTTGGTGGCTTAAAATTAATTGCCAGTGACTTCACCACCATCGCTATTACTGGAGCCGACGCCCCCTTAACCATTAACGGTCAGTTAAAAGAAACATGGCAAAGTCATGCAATTAAGCCAGATGATGAAATTGAAATTGGCTTTGCTTCACATGGTTGCAGAATTTACCTTGCGGTAGCTGAAGGCTTCATAGTAAAGCAGCAATTTGGTAGTGCTTCCACTGTGTTAAGAGAAAAGATGGGCGGTTTAGATGGAAGTGCTATAAAGGCTAATCAATGTTTAGCATTTTCTCGCACTGATAAAAGACAATTATGTCGGTTAAAAGCAGCGGATATCCCCTGTTATCCAGAAAAGTTGACGTTAAAGCTAATTACTGGATACCAATATCCTTCATTTAGTCACTATGAAACAACGCAATTCTTTACTAATGAGTATCAAGTCAGCGGCCAATTTGACCGCATGGGATACCGATTAACCGGACCTGCGATCAAATCTGGCATCACTAAAATGTTCTCTGAAGGAATCTGCAAAGGGGCTGTTCAAATTCCTCCTGATGGGCAGCCCATTGTCTTATCAAATGATAGGCAAACAATAGGCGGCTATCCCAAAATAGGCGCGGTTCTGTCACTGGATCTAGATAATTTGATGCAATGCTCTCAAGGAAATCAGGTGAGTTTTGAGCCTATTTCAATTCATTGTGCCCATAACCTTTTGCACTTAGCACACGCAAAATATCACCAAACGCAATTATTAAAGGTAGCGATGAGATGATTGATAAAGAATCACTGTTAACAACAAGCAAACAAATAGAATCTTTACTAGTGCAACGAAACTTACGTGGCATGCAAGACATAAAGCCAGCTTTGCGTCCTGGTTATTATTTAAGAGCGGCGAAACAGCTAATGCACAGTAATGGTAATATAATTATTAGTACTGGCTTCCCTGTATCAGATACATTTGAAACCGATGGTCCAGTAGGAGCGATTGCGCTCTATAACGTGCTAAAATCCCTTGGCAAAAAACCCATTCTAGTTTGCGGAGAGCCACTTTATAGTGCGATAAAAAATGATTATCGCTGCTACCCTATTCCGTTAAATGACCTACCTAATGCCAAGGCTTATGCCCAAAAGACCTTAGATGAATTAAAGCCAGCCGTCATTGTATCGATAGAAAGACCTGGATTGAGTGAGCAAAATTGCTACTACAATATGCGTGGTGAAGATATTTCTGCTAGATGTGCCTGCTTTGATTTTTTTATGGATCTGGCAACCTGCCCTACCATAGCAATTGGCGATGGAGGCAATGAAATTGGCATGGGAAATGTCGCCGAGGCTGTGCACAAATTGGATATAATTCCTTCAATGACGCAATGTGATGAACTGTTAATTGCCGATGTGTCAAATTGGGCAGCTTATGGACTCATATCATTCCTATCGTTATGGCATAACAAAAATTTACTAGAGGAAATTAATCCTAAAATCATTCTAACTTACCTTTCAAACTTAGGTAGTGTCGACGGTGTCACTCGTCAAAATGAACTCACCGAAGACAGCTTGTGTTTTACCCATGGTGAACAACTTATCTGCCAATTAGAAAAAATTTGCGGATTTGAATCGAGTACAATATGAGTATAGTATTTTTAAATAATGAATTTTTGCCTGCCGATAAGGCTCTTATTTCCCCCATGGATAGAGGTTTTTTATTTGGCGAAGGTATCTATGAAGTGATACCCAGTTACCAAGGAAGTTTCATTGGTTTACAACCACACCTAAACCGATTATGCGATGGTTTGAAAGCACTTGAGATTGAAACAAATTTTGACCAAGATAAATGGTGTTCGTTATGCGAGCAGCTTATTGAGCAAAATAAAGGTGAAAACCTTGCTGTTTATATTCAAGTGACCCGAGGTAGCTCTCCAGTTCGTCACCACTCATTTAACCAAGATTCATCGCCAACTATATATGCTTTTACCTTTGAAATTCCAACAGCCCCATTAGCAGACAAAAAGAAGGTGACCGCTTACAAGGTATCCACACATCAAGATTTAAGATGGCAACGTTGCAATATTAAATCAACCTCTTTATTAGGCAACGTGATGCACTTTCAAAAAAGTGTGGTAGAAGGCACTAAAGAAACCATCCTATTTAATAACAATAATGAGTTAACTGAGGCCAGCGCCAGTAATGTATTTATGGTAAAAAACAACACCATAATCACCCCTCCTTTAGATCATCAAATATTACCAGGGGTTACTCGATATATATTGTTAGATATACTGAGAAAATATAGTGAATTTGCGATAGAAGAGAGAAAGTTAACTTATCATGAAGTGATCAATGCCGATGAAGTGTGGCTGACCAGTTCAACCAAAGAAATTGCTCCTGTAATATCAATTGAAAACAAAACAGTAGGTTCAGGTGAAATTGGCGACGTATGGCTTGTAGCACAAACACTTTTTTCACAATATAAGAATCAATACTAGTTACAATTTGAAAATTAACAAAGAAAGGACAATGCAATGAAAAAGATTATTTCACTAATATTCCTGCTCAGTTTATCAGGCACCTCTACAGCGCAGAGTACAATTGAAGATAAAATAATGACAACAGCCTTTAGTTGGGAAAATAAAGGATACCGCGTTGGACAAGCAGAGCAATGCATGAACTGGACTAGAGAAGTGCTAGTTGCTGCTTGTGGTGCAAAGTTTAACGAGTTACAAACTCAACAGCCATGGGATAAGCAATTTCTAGGCATTGACGATAAGCTGCTCGCAGAACATGCTGACTCTTTAGCTAGTAGTGAATTTGGCGTAAAAATAACACAGGTTGAACAGACTCAACCCGGAGATATTATTTTTTTAAAAAACACTTACGGTAACTGGCAACCCGGTGTGATCACCCATGTTGGCATCGCCACAGGAAATAACAGCTATATTCACCGTATGACATCAAACAAAGGCATCGTTAAAGTACAAAAAATTCCTTTAAAAGATTTTGATGGAGCGATTAGACTAGACCAAAGTCTTTGCCAATAAAAACAATAACTAAACATAACTTCAAGAAATTCAATTCCTTAAAGCTTTTTATTATTGGAGCTTCAATTCGTGTAACAAAGGCAAAATAACTTTCAACCTAGTTTATCATTAACATTTTACAATACAGCACTGCACAGATTTTCTATAATCAAAAGCAATGCCGTCACAATTAACTAAGCTGTTTCATCTGATAACAAAGTGTTATTACAGACTGTAGGGGTGATTATTTGTTAATAACAAGTTTACCTTTCGCTATTACTTTTTTTATCGCCAACGTGCTTTCATCAAGGAAGTTAAGATCTGCATCTTTATCGATACTTAATTGACCTTTATGACGTAAAGCTAAAATATCAGCAGGAGACTTTGTAATACTTGTTAGTGCTAATTCTACAGGCACTTGATGTATTTTTACCGCACCGACCATGGCTTGATGTAAACTCTTCACTTCACCAACTTGCAGATCGATTAATCTGCCCTCATTATCAAAAATAGGCAAACTCGCATTGCCATCAGAACTCATAGTGATGTGTTTGATATCAATACCATTTTCGAGTGCTTTAGCTAATGCTTGCGCGGCAGGAACTTCGCCTTGCTCAATAATTTGCTCGGTAGTGCTGGTGGTAAAATCAATGAATCCACCTTGTTTAGCGAGTTCAAATCCTGCACATAATAAAGGCATACTGCGATTGATATGTGTTGGATAAAACTGACTAATAGGAATATCCGTTTGCTCAACTACTCTTAATAGTTTTGAAAGTTTCGCTGGTTCATCACCAACATGAATACTCACAATGCCAGACTTTCCTGATAACATACCTGCTACACGTGCTTCAGATGTTAATCGAGCTAGCTCTTGCGGTGTCATTTGTGAGCTACGGTGATCGGCAATCGCCACTTCACCAACACCAATGAACTTCTCAATTAACATGATATCGCGCTTCACTGACCCCGAAACAGTAACCATAGGGAAGTGATAAGAGCCTGTATGACAAAAAACCGATAACCCTTGTTCTTCCAAGCCATAGGATTTTGCCAATAAATTTTCTAAACTTCGCGTTTCAGCGTCGGTACCTAAAACGCCAATAACTGTGGTAACGCCCCCATCAAAGGCATCTTGAACATTCATTTCAGGCGTACGCGTTGCATAGCCACCTTCACCACCGCCACCTGTAATATGCACCAAGGAGTCAACAAAACCAGGAGTAACAAGCATTCCTTTCGCATCTATAGTTTCGATTAAATCTGGTAAATCAACCGAGATGTTATCTTCAATTGCGACAATTTTTCCACCGGCAATTAATATATCTTTTTGCCCTAGATCTTGAGGAGAAAAGACATGTCCATTTTTAATTAATTTCATAAAAATCCTTTAGGATATATTTAATATCACGGCTAAGGCCATGAATGAAATAGCAACGCTGGCTAAAAGTAACATAAAGCGCCAAATAAATTTAGCCCAAATAAACCAATCTATTTTTGCCACCCCCAAACAACCAATTAATGCTGCTGATGTTGGAATAATAACATTGGTCAAACCATCACCTAGTTGAAAGGCCAGCACAGCAACCTGCCTTGAAAGACCAATTATGTCTGAAAGTGGTGCCATAATTGGCATAGTAAGTGCTGCTTGCCCTGAGCCAGAAGCAATAAAAAAGTTGAATACCGACTGGAAAACAAACATACATACAGCTGAGATAATCTGTGGTAATTCTGCTAATAAATTACCAGCATAAAATAGTACGGTATTAAGCACAGATGGTTCACTGGCATTATCACCGCCTAGAATAATGACGATACCTTTTGCCATGCCAACAATCATAGCAGCTGGCAATAAATCTTTAGCACCAGACTTAAAGGCATCAGCAACCTCATTAACACTTAAACGTTTACCAATAATGGCAATTCCCCCAACAACACAGCCTAAGGTGAAAAATTGGCTTGCCAGCTCAGGTATATAATATTGTCTTACAACCACGCCCCAAATCACCCAAGCAATACCGAGTAGAAATGCACTCAAGAGTAAACCATCTATAAGGGTGAATGAGCCTTTGACAACTTTATTCTCGATCACTGCTGAGTCACTATTAAAACAGGGTGACAAGCTTGGTTGCTGTTTAATTTTACTAGCATATCGCATAGTAAAAGCAACACCTATGGCTGTAAAAACAAACCACATTGTCACTCTAAACTCTAATCCTGACATTAATGGAAGCCCAGCAATGCCCTGTGCAATAGCAACACTAAACGGATTCATCCATGATGTCGCGAAACCTATTTGTGTCGCTACATAGGTAACCAACACTGTTGTGATACCGTCATAGCCAATAGCGCGCATTAGTGGCAGCAACACAATACAGAAGGCAATCGCTTCTTCTCCCATACCAAAAATAGCGCCGGCAAAAGAAAATAAAAGGAATAATATTGGAATAAACGCTTGTTCAAGTTTTTGTGTTTTTTCTATCAACGCCAAAATGCCATTATCTATAGCTTGGGTTTTCATGATGATGCCGAATGCTCCGCCAGTAAGAATAATAAACATCATGACGCCAATAGCTGAGCCCCATTTATCACCAGAAACCATGCCTTCAAAGGCAAAGTTTAGAAAACCGATCTCTCCACCTTCAGCAAACAGTGGCACGCCATTAGTTTGTTCTACAAACTGAAAACTATCAGCAATAAGTTTTGTAGTATTAGTGCTAGGGTCAAGGGCAACTTGGTAAAAGCCCGCCGGAATAAAATGTGTCGCTATTGCTGCAAACAACACAATAAGAAACAATATAACAAAAGCATCTGGCATTGATTTTTCGGATACTAACGCACTATTGGTTTCTTCTTTGGCTAAAACTTGCTTATCAGCAGATTCTCTATGTTCTTCTTTATTCATTTCAACTTCTTCTTTATTAAACTGTGAAAGAAAACATCTACCCACAATATAACAGGGAGATTCTCAAGTCTGAAAATCCCCGATATTTAATTGGTTTAGGTATATTATAGTCTTTGAGCAGAGGCATGAAGACCTCTGCTCACTCTACTTAAAAGAAGTAAGTCATCGACAAACGATAGTTGGCACCTAAGGCATCATGATTGATTGAATCAAAACCACGACTTGAACCATAAGCAACCGGAGGCTCTTCGTCAAAAAGGTTATTAATAGTGAAATTAATATTCATATTTTCAAAATCATAGCCTATATTAGCGCGCACAGTAACCCAAGAGTCGACATCGCGTTCACCGTTTTCATCCAATTTGCCCATAGCTTCAAGTTCATCAATCTGACGACCTTTTAAACCTTCAATATCATCTTGATAACTACTGGTGTAGTCTAGGGTTAAACTGCTATAGAAAGCATCTTGTGACCAAGCAACTCTAGCACTGGCAATATTTTCAGGATAACGCCACGTTCCAACTAGTTTTTCAATTTCACTAGAGCCCGCTTTATTACGCTCAAACTCAAGGTAATGCGTTGCATCTAAAGTAAAACTCAATGTGCCTTGGCTAAAATCGATTTTATGATCAAAAGCTAAATCAATACCTGAAACATTTTGCTTGCCAGTATTTTGCAGTTGAATCACATGATCACGATATAAAGGTAATTCAGCATAACGAGGATCATCAAACTCAACCCATGATGTTAAGATTTCGCTTAAATTTGCGCCATCATCTTCAATTGTTAAGCCATTATTATCACTAACTAAACAAAGATCTTCTTCATAGGAAATACCTACTTCACCGTTAGGCACTAGGCCACAGTATCGTAAAGATGAATCTGTAATCGCTTTAGATAGTACGGCTGTCATATCTGTGTCGACGAGATCTTCATGTTCAAACTGCCAATAATCGACAGTTAAAGTAGTATTTTCACTTGGGCTAAATGCAAAACCAACACTAATGGATTCAGATTCTTCAGCACGTAAATCAGCGTTTCCTAACTCAAGTACATTTGGGCTACGTTCGTCACCAAAGCCTTCACAATACAAGTCAGCAACCGCTTGGTTGGCACCACAATCATAAGTAGCAGTAGTGGTTCTTAATTTAACACCTGCTTGTGTTAACGAAGGCGCTCTAAATGAAGTTGACCACGAAGCACGTAAAATAAGCTCATCGGTAGGTCTAAACGTCAAAGCAACTTTAGGATTAAAGGTATCACCAAAATCATCATAGTCGTCATATCGACCAGCTAGTTGCAGCGCTACCATCTCATTTAATGGGATGTGAAACTCTGCAAAAGCGCCCCATTGAAAACGATCTGCTTCTGATAAACTTGAACCAAAGCCGTAAACATCAACTAGGTATTCATTTTCTGAACGCGCTCTTGCATTCATAGAAGGGATATCAATTATTTCTTCTTTTCGCGCTTCAAGGCCAAAGGCAGCTCGCACTATATCATCGTTAAATTCAAACAAATCGCCTGTAATTCTCGCATCCCAGCCGTAAACAGTACTTTCACCATCACGGGTTGGCTTTTCTTGTGCCATAGCAAGTATCGCGTCATTAGCACTATCACCTTCCAAGAAAGGATTGTACATAGCTAGTGGTGCGCCGGCGGCACATGACAAACTATCGCTATCATAATCATAGTCGGCAAAAGAGCCATCGCCACAAAGTTCACCATTTACAGCTGCCGTATATTTATAACGATTATAAATGCCAGCAATCGCTTCTTGCTCTGATTCAGATTTTGATAAAGTGATTGCTGATTCCCATTCCCAATCACCAACATAACCCGATAATGCTGAAACTAAACGAAAGGCATTGGTTTCAACTTCGACAGTACGCGGAGTTGCAAAACGAGCATCATATTGAAAACCGTAAAGCTTACGATCTGCCATTGTGTAGAAAGGATCGATATACATTTGATCTAATAAATCATTTCGCACATCATCAGAAAAAATATCCAACGCTGTTTCATCAACCCAAGGACCATCACTATCATCTATTTGATTGATGGGCGCGGGTTTTGAACTTGCTGTAGATTTAGTGTGTGAATAAAAGAAGTCGGTATTCCAAGTCAAATCACCAATTTCTTTATTAAAAATAAAACCTAATGAGCCTGTTTTTAAGTCACTGTTGAGCATGTCATCTTCATTGCCATAATAAGCACAAATATCTTCACCGTACTCTGTGGTGACAAACTCAGTTTTACAGTTCGGGTTGCCAATTTCATTGTCTGAACGTGCCGAATAATAGTAGATGTTTGGTGTGTTTTTAGGCAAATACGAGTATGAGTTAACTAACAATGGGTCTTTAGTAAAAGATCTATCTTGGGCGCTGAAGTCATCGCGATCAAAGTAATCAGCAAAAACAGTTAAATTACCACCTGCAAACTCTGTTCCAAAAACCAAGTTAAGGTTCGATTTACCTTCATTTGATGATTCAAAACTATTTCCATAAGAAAGATTTACCTCTGTACCTTGATAATCTTTTTTCAAAATATAGTTGATAACTCCGGCAACAGCATCAGCGCCATAAATCGCTGATGCACCTGTGGCTAGTACTTCAATTTGCTCAATGGCGGCAAGTGGAATACTGTTTACATCTACAAAGTTTTGCGTGCCTGATGCAAACGAGCTGGCCGCAACGCGTCGGCCATTTATTAAAGTAAGTGTTGATGATGGCCCTAAGCCACGCAGCGATGCTGCTGCTTGCCCAGCGGGAGTAGAGGTTGAAGTTGCACCACTTTCACTGGTAGAAAATGAGCCTTCGCCACCACGGGTTTGGCTAATTTGCTTCATTAGTTCAGCAACACTACTCGCACCAGATTTTCGAATATCATCTGAATTGATAATAACTAAAGGTTGCTTACCTTCAAGATCAACCCCTTTAATACGGCTACCGGTAACAACAATTTTTTCAATACTTTGCTCATCAGCTTTATTTTCTTCAGTTGCATTAGCGAAATTTGACACTGACAACGTAGCGCAAATGGCTACAGCAAGACACGACTGTTTAAAAACTTTCATAAGTTAACTCTCTGAAATATTAATTAAATTCATCACATGCAAGCTAATAAACACTAGACAAGTGTTAGCATTGCAAGGAGGTTATTTTATTTTTGAGTTTTTGATTGGGTAGAAAACGGGATCTAACCACCAGAAAACAAAGGAATTGTTCTCTCGTGTTTACTCGTCAAACCACTCCGAAAGGTAATAATTCGAATAAGTATATGTTGTAAGTGCGAATGCTTTCTTGTACATATATAAAAGGTCTTGGGTTGCCTAAAGTTTCATTAAAAAGTTTGTTTGCCGCAAACTTTTCAAAAATTTGCTTATTTATAATTACAGCTGTCTGAGTTGGTTGTCAACAGTATTTTAATTTTATCCGTTGTTTGTTTTTGCCGAACAATCAACTGTAGGAACATAAACAAAATGAAACGAACTTCTTTAATCCTGCTACTATCTTTAGCTATATTTAGTACATCAGACGCTAAGTCGACAGAAAACAAGAGTAAGCTTTTTCTCGTTGGTGGTGGTTTGAAAACCTGCACCTCTATGGCAAGTAAAAACTGCAATACCAATAGCTTAGCAAATAATGAAGAGTTAAAGCTTGTCAAAATATCGGCTCACTATCAAATAAACAAAAAAACACTAGCTTTAGTGAAGTCTTCTTGGCCTAAGTCTTTTGCTCAAGACAAGTTAGCGCAAATAATAAACGCTTTAAGCCAAATTATTGAAAGTGAAAAAAAACAGTTATTGTCAAAATCACAATTAAACTCCTTATTAAAAAAGTATGATAATAAGGGCATCATCAGCAAATTAAATGACGCAGAATATTATTTGTTGCTCGATTTAATTGAGCAACCTGTTATGTCGAGAGATAACACTAGCCGCTTAAAAGAACATGTGGATTTAATCAACTCAACCAACAGCTTTTCTACTGAAATATATCATGATTTCATTAACTTAGCTAAAAGAATCAGAGGTAAAGATTCAGCTAACATTTTGGTGATTACTGCATCTGCCAGAGATCCTTTTGAAGCTGCAGACTTCTACCAGTCCGTGTTTACTCAAGCAGGCGGCAACACACAGTGGTTACCGCTTGATGCCACGTTAAATTCACTGCTTCAACAGCAAGGTGACAGAGAAAAAATATGCGAAACGCTGTCCGAAACAAGATTAAAAATGCAAGGTTCCATAAATCGTGAGTACGTTTATCCTGATTTGACTAAGCTTCAATATCAAGCCTGTTTAACGCCACAAACAATCTACCAGGCAATTACTAAAGCGGATGGTATTTTTATTAATGGCGGCGATCAATCCTTAACCAAAAAGGCATTTATTAATGCTGATGGCTCTGACGGTAAAGCGCTACAACTTATCAAAGAGAAACTGGCGAATAATTCATTAATTATCGGCGGCACAAGTGCGGGTACAGCCGTTATGTCTGGTGGCACATTTAATAACGAACCTATTGTGATGATAACCAATGGCCAAAGTAGTACGGCTCTTGTTCGTGGCGCAAAAAAAGATGTACTTCCTCAAGAAGGCTGTCAAAAATCAAATAGCTGTACTCAAGATGTATTAAACGATGATCTCACTTATAACTCTACTGGAGGTTTAGGATTATTTAATTGGGGGATAATGGATACGCACTTTTCAGAACGTGGCAGGCAAGGAAGGCTAGCTAAACTAGTACTTGATACCAATACCCGTTTTGCTTTTGGTGTCGATGAAGCAACCGCGCTTATCGTGAGTAATATCAATAGCGAGCAACCTAAGTTCGAGGTTATTGGCCAATCTGGTGTATTTATTGTTGAAAATAATAAGAACACTGATAATAAAAAGTCTGTCATAACGCATTATATTAGCCGTGATGACAGAGGTAGCCTTGAAAATAACCGCTTAACTTTTAATTTTGCGCCATGGAAATCAAAGGTAAAAGAAAACGCGGATTTACCTAAGGAGATTAGTAATATTTTTGAAGGAGAACGTTACTTACAAACAACTGAACTTCTTTGTCGAACAATAAATGAGTCAGTGCATGCTCAAAGTCAATGGAAAGACAAAACTGTTATGATTGAAATAACAAAGCAAACAAATTCACTCGATAGGTTTGGCATTCTAACTGAAAATGGCAGTGCTAAAGGTTATTGTTCATACCAGAATTATCTATTGTCTTTTTAAGAGTTGAACGATTTTATATTCCACATGGATGTGGAGCAAAGCAAATAAAATCGTGCTTTTTGTAAGGTTTATCAAAGTATAAAGCGGTGTTAGACTAATGTTATCACTAGTGAATAATAGGGGAATATGGCAATGAGGTATTTAGCGTTTTTATCACTAGCATTCTCTTTCTCTTTGTTATCTCAACCTATAACAACATGCCTTGATTACACCCCCTTTTATACTGGTAAAAATGGCCAAAAAGAATGGAATGGTTCAAATATAGAAACCATGTACCATATTTCTAATAAGCTCTCCTCTGAGCTTGATATGTCAATAAGGGCTCCCTTCGCACGCTGCATGAACTTACTAAAAAAAGGGGATGTTGATGTTGTTGTTGGCCTTATTTACACCGAAGAGCGCAACAAATATTTGCATATGATCCCTTATAGCAGCAAAGATCAACTGGCAGTATTCTTCCTCAAAGAAAATAAAGATAAGTTCGACATTAACGCGCTTTCATCTACACAAGCTATTGGTATGCATAGAGCATTTGCTTTGCCAGATCACATTAAACAAAGCGATCTATTCAAGCACATAGTGCCAATTACCACGGTAGATACTGGCTTAGGTATGGTCGAAAAAGGAAGAATAGATGGCGTTTTAGCAACAATATCAACTGGCAAAGCTATCATAGCTGAGTGGCCTAAAATGCATAACAAGTTTACCTATACCCCGTTAATACCAGGGAAAGATATGAAAATATACCTTGGCATCAGCCGAAAGTCTTTTCTTTCTAAACAATTAAATGACATCAAATCTGCGATTGAGGAATTAGCAAGGCAACCTGAATTAAAACATTTACAAATTCAATCACAAGAATAACGCTTTGCTACATTTTGCTTAACCTAAATAAAAATATATTCTTCTTTTTTTCAATAGCAAGCATCAAGAATGCAGACTCTAGCGTACTTACCTCTACTTTCTTAAAATAATTCTTAGTCGCTTCATCAAATTGTTTGAAATGTTTTGCTCCTCTTAAGGTGGCTACTGACAAGCCAGCCACATCAGCAAAACTATCAATTGCCTTGCTGCATTTACGTATAAAAAAAGTTTTGAACATTGACTTATCAAAAAGCAACATATGAAAATGCTCTCTACGCTCGGCAGAGTCTGTTAAGCCCACCATCATATCAACGCGACCATATTTGAGTAGTTGCAGACATCGATTAAAAGGAGTATCTGAAGTAAAAGTTAATTGCACTCCCATGCGATCAACTAACTTTTTGGCCACCTCAACGTTCTCACCAGTAACTGTCTGATCAGGTAGGATAATTTGGGAGGATAATGATCAATACACATTTTCATTTTTGGTTGCTTAATATCACTTGAGAAACAACTCGATGAAAAGATATATAAAACACTTAATAACAGAAATAATCCTGCTTTGCGAAATTCAACAATAATTGTAAACATGACTGCTCAACATACTCATTCAAGCTTATTTAATATATAGCTGAGAATAGTGGTACATAGCAAATTTATTACTGCTTCTTTAATTACCTTATGATAATCAACTCAATTGCTTTCAACCATGTTGCTTAGCAATATAAGTGATGAGTACAGTACATAAAAACTGTTACCCTCCTATTTTACTATCAAGTAAAAAATTATTTAGCCGCAGTTAGTATTTTTATGCACAATATCTAGTGTTAAATCACCTATTACCTATATCGAACGAGCACCCGATTTCAGGTTAAATAGCCATCAAAAAATTAATATTCTAAGGCGGTATGTGCCCCAAAGCGCCCTAGAACTATCAAATTTTAAATGCTCAAAAACTAGTTAGAAAGAGCTTTATAAACGGTTGTTCGAGAACAATTGAGCTGTTTAGCTATTTGAGATTTATTAGTACCTAATTTTGCAAGTGCGCAGATATTTTTATTTAATTCAATGTTGACCGGTTTACCTTTATATTTCCCTTTCAGCTTGGCTATCGCTATACCTTCACGTTGACGCTCAAGCATCATAGAACGCTCAAACTGATAGATACCACCTAACATTGTGAGCATGAGTTGCTGCATTGGGTTATCTTCGCCAGTAAACGTTAGTGATTCTTTGTGAAATATAAGCTTAACTCCTTTATCAGTTAACTCTTTAACTAAGGTGAGAAGATT
>MAAB01007571.1_pt1 | contig 15013 bp, 13 predicted proteins | sample 1115991 | NCBI WGS metagenome assembly MAAB01 (sample SAMN04961124, study PRJNA320927) | seawater metagenome | isolation source: sample BD02T18 sea water enriched with oil for 18 days | place: USA:Gulf of Mexico | collected 2013-07-27
CGCCAAACTTGCACTGGAATGAAGAAGAGTCCTTATGGATGGGAGGCTTTTTTCTAGACGGCCGCGCCAAGACCTTACAAGCCCAAGCCGCGGGCCCATTTTTAAATCCATTAGAAATGGGCAATGAAAACTCAGAGCAAGTGGTAAAAAAAGTTCAATCATCTGCCTACAAAACACTCTTTGAACACGTGTACGGTCAAGACATTTGGAACGATAAGCAACAGGCTTTCAACGCCATTACCGACGCTATTGTGGCCTATGAAAACGGTCCCGAATTTGCCCTTTTTAACTCCAAGTACGATTTTTATTTAAAAGGCTTAGTTAAGTTGTCTGCCCAAGAAAAACGAGGGTTAGAGCTATTTGAAGCCGAAGATAAAGGCAATTGTGCAGCCTGTCACCCCAGCCAAATGACAGAAGATGGCCAACCCCCCTTATTTACCGACTACAGTTATGACAATTTAGGGCAACCCGCTAACCAAAATCTAGATTTTTACCAACTCCCTAAAGTATTTAACCCTCAAGGAAAAAATTATATTGATTATGGTTTGGCTGAAAACCCACACATTAACAACGGCCCCCATGAAAAAGGTAAATTTAAAGTTTCCACTCTGCGTAATATTGCAGGTACAGCCCCTTATTTACATAATGGCGTCTTCAGTGATTTAAAAGAAGTGGTGGAGTTTTATAATAAACGTGATGTCACTGACAAATGGGACGCGCCAGAAGTGAGTGACAATGTTAACCAAGATGAATTAGGTGATTTAAAGCTTAACGATAGCGAGGTAAGTGCCATTGTGGCCTTTTTGAAAACGCTTACCGATGGTTATGAACTAACACCAGCGACATTAAGTGCACATACACCTAAATAATCCGATGACAATAGGTTTAAGGAAAGATAATAAAGCCTGAATAATTACCCCCTTTCAACAAAAAAGTCAGCGATAAACGCTGACTTTTTCATTTCACACTTAATAAATACTCATAAATATTATCAACTGGGCAAATAGCGATTAACCCAGGCTGAAATGGCTTGAGCCACATACTCTGCATCTTTAGCATTACTGAGTAAATGATCTGCCTTATCTAGGCTAATAAAACTTTTAGGGTGCATAGCCGTATTATAAATATGTTCAGCTTCGATAATACGCACCGTTTGATCCAGAGGGGAGTGGAAAACCAACAGTGGCGTTTTCAGCTTTCTAATTTTTTCATCTTGATTTTGTCCTGCGATGTCATCTAAAAACTGTTTTTTAATGACAAAGGGGCGACCTGATAAACTTACATCGCTAATGCCGTGCTCTTTAATCGTATCAACATGCTCGGCAAATTGTTTGCATACATGTTTTGGGTTAGAAGGCGCAGCAACGGTCACGACTCCGGCTAACTCTTTAATTCCACTGGCGGCGGCCAGAACGGCGGCACCACCAAAACTATGACCAATAATAACCGCTGGTGCACAATAGTGTTCACGCAAGTAATCGGCAGAATGAATTAAGTCTTGTACATTGCTTGAAAAATTTGAATCCTCAAACGCCCCTTCACTGGCACCAATACCGGTAAAATCCAACCTTAATACGGCGAATCCCTGAGCAACTAAGCCACGTGAGATTCGCGATGCGGCCATATTATCTTTGCCACACGTAAAGCAATGAGCATATAAAGCATATGCTTTAGGCTCATTAGCGGGGGTTTCCAGAATAGCAGCGATTTTTAAGCCATTCGTTCCTGGATACTCAAGCTTAATACGACTTTTTGCCATGATATTTCTCAACTATTTTATCGCGTGCAATCATAATCTTAGCGGGTTTTTCTGGCCAGCGCTTTCTACAACTTTAGTACAGCTAAATTAAGTTTAGCGGTACTGCGTAAAATTACGCACCAATTAGTTAGCGGACTCACCCTCCACGCCCTTTTCTAGCGCATTATTACGCCCTATTAGACCTTACGACCCTGAAGGTCTAATCTAGTAGAAACCTTCACTTAATTGGTGAAAACAGCATGACTGGATTAATACGTTTTCACCGAATGTTCACGGCCGGCCTGCTGCCCCTGATCAGTTTGAGCGTGTGGGCAGATGCCATTCAAGGCCAAATAGTGGGCCTTGATTGTGCCAAGCATGGACACTTGTGCCCCCTACAGCAATTTGAAAGCCATATAAGCCAAGAAAAAGACTTTATATTGCTTACCCCTAATAAAGGGGTATATATGCTTCTGGGTATTAGTCGTGACACGCTTGTGCGCCATGTAAACAAAAAGGTGATCATTAGCGGAACTCTAGAGCCTAATAGTCACTCTATAAAGGTTCAGCAGCTGCAAGTGCAACTTGGCCATGGATTATCTCGTTATGAGTCCATATGGCAGGCACCGTAATTTAACTTAGCGGCAAGTGACCCATGAAAAAGAGACGTTATATGGAAAAGCTTCTATCCCTTGAACAATCATTTCGCCAGCAACTGAATAATGTCGGCCAGTTCTTTCCTTTACTGATGTTACGTCTGTTATTAGCGTGGGAGTTTTGGGAGGCGGGTTTACAAAAATTTAATGGCGATAACTGGTTCCAACATATACAAACAAATTTTCCATTTCCATTCAGTGTAATAGACCCGCAAATTAGCTGGTTTATGGCCACTTGGTTTGAGTTATTAGGCGGTATCGCACTGCTGTTTGGCCTAGGTACACGCTATGTGTCCATTTCCCTATTGGTATTAACCATAGTGGCAACCATTGCGGTACACATTCCTGCAGAAGGATGGTCTTCATTCAGTGACATGCTACGTGGTTATGCCATCAGCGATAAAGGCTTTGGCAATTACAAAATTCCATTAATCTATATGATTGCCTTTATGCCGCTTATTTTTATGGGAGCAGGTAAAGCCAGTGCTGATCAGGCTATTAGTCAGTTCCTAGCTAAGCGTCGCTCAAGCGACGTTTAAGCCACATTTAAACAAGACGTATTATTAATGTATTTAGGCCCACTTTAGTTTTGTTGGGTCTAAATAACATCTTCAAGCTCAATATCAAAATCCTCAATGTCCAATCCCTGTTTAATTTTAATACGTACATTGGGATCCGCTAAATCTACTGTTTTTGCCTCAAAATAATTTTTATCCTTACCACTGTAAAACACTCTAACTTTAGGTTTATCTTTTTTAAATACATTTAATTCGTGCACCACTCCCACACGTGAATCATCTAGTTGCACGAGACTGCCCACCGGATAAATATTAATACACTGAATAAACTGGTACACCAATTTAGCATCCAATTGGCTACCACTCATTTCAAGTAGTTTTTTCATGGCCGCCGCCGGTGAAAATGCCACTCGATAACTTCGATTAGAAGTCAAAGCATCATACATATCCACAATGGCCCCCACACGTCCGTATTGGTTAACTTGATGTCCGTGCATCTTTTGCATATAACCTTGCCCATCTAGCCGTTCATGGTGTTGTTTACATACCTCAAAGGCGATGGCCGGAACCCCTCGATTTTTTTCTAAAATTTTTCGCCCCGTCACAATATGCCGTTGCATTTCTTTTTCTTCTGCTGGCGTTAATTTACCGGGTTTGTTGATAATGTCTTGAGGCACCTCAATCATGCCAATATCGTGCAGTATGGCGCCGGTTACTAAGTCATGCACAATATCGATTGAGAGCTTTAAATGCCGAGCAAAAATCCCCATCAATACACCACAATTCACCGAGTGTTCGTACAAATAATTATCTTGGCTTTTTAATACCGTCATCATACATAAGGTATTGCGATTGGAAATAATTGAATCAATTAAACCATCGGCCATTTCCTCAATACCATCTATATCAAATGGTTTGCCTACTTTGGCCAATAACATGGCTTCTTCTACCTGTTCCTTAGCCTCACCATGCAACGCGCGAGCGCGATCATATTCTTGGGCAAAGGGTATCACCACAGCCCCTGGCAGATATTTTTTAGCACGCTGAGCAATGCCCTCTCTAGGGGCTGGGTGAGATTTGTCGCCAGTGGCAGGGTTATTCACGTCATTTTTTTGATTAGCTTTTATTTCGTCTAATAAGCCCCCTTTTTTAGGCAAGGAGGATTCGTTGCCGTCTGCCTTTTTATTATTTTTTATTTCATCTAATAAACCAGCTTTGGGAGCGCTGGCTGGGTCTTCAGCCTTGGTTGGTGTTTCTTTTTTGGAATTGCTTTTCTTTAGCGTTTTTTTAGCCAGCTTTTTATCTGGCTGTTCTTCTACAAAGTCCCCATGCTTTTGAGCATGTTTACTATCATTCATGACAATTTTATCGGTAATTTTTACAATGTTACCCAAGCCAGAACCTAGCGACTTGGAAGTGCTCGCCTGTTCTGGTTCACTATCCACATCAGAGGGTATTGCTTCACTTGGAAATTCAATGCACACCGCCTTAACACCTAAAGACAATATTTTGTCAATGGTGGCTTGCGAGCGTATATAGCCTTTGCGCTTTTTACGCTTAGCGGGAATCCAATCATTACCCACATCCGATATGTACATTCCTACTTGTAATTCACTTACCGGTACATTTTTATTCACACAAGCCTACTTCTTGTATCCCTAACACTCAGACCAAGCTAGTAAGAGGGAGAACTAATGATAAGAGTTGACGTTTACATTAGTATAGATCAGCTCAAATAATAATCACGACCATCAAGTTCACCTTTTATTTCAATGACCTAGAGCCGAAAAATTCGACGGCCATTAAGAGGACTATTTTTGTTATTCCATTAGGGTTTATACTTAGCCTTAGATATTGGTAGTTTTGTTATAAATAGTAAATTGTTAAGGGATCAATTTTAACCATGAAAATAGTGATCTTAGATGGCTTCACCTTGAATCCAGGGGATTTATCCTGGCAACCTATTGAAGCCTTAGGGGAGTGTGACATATATGAACGAACCTCTAACAGCCAAGTATTAGAACGCTGCCAAGATGCGAAAATTGTATTCACCAATAAGGTAGTGCTAGATGCTAAAATTATTGCCCAACTTCCTAAGCTTAAATATATCGGTGTGACCGCTACGGGCGTGAATGTGGTGGATACGGTTGCAGCTAAAAAGCAGGGGATTACAGTGACCAACACCCCAGGTTATGGCACTGACTCTGTGGCACAATTTGTATTTTCACAACTGCTCAACTGGGCTCAACCAGTAGCGTATTATAGTGACAGCGTTAAGCAAAACCGATGGTCAAAGTCAGCAGACTTTTGTTATTACGATCACTCCATGATTGAGTTGAATAATTTAACCATGGGGATTGTGGGATATGGCGCTATAGGTAAAAAAGTAGCCCAAATTGCTTTGGCTTTTGGCATGAAGATTTTAATTTTTTCTCGCACCCAACCCCAAACACTACCCACAGGAATAGACTTTGTACCCTTGAATGAATTGGCAAGTCAATGTGACGTCATTAGCTTACACTGTCCGCTCACACCCGATAACACCGGTTTTATTAACGCTGAATTTTTAAGCAGCATGAAAGATAGTGCCTACTTAATTAATACCGGTCGCGGCCCACTCATTAACGAAGCAGATTTATTTCACGCTTTGCAAGAAAAAATTATCGCAGGGGCTGCCTTGGATGTAATGTCAATTGAGCCTCCCAATAAAAACAACTCATTAATAAAAGCAGACACTGCCACGATTACCCCACACATCGCTTGGGCCACGTTAACCGCTCGTAAACGTTTAATGGCCATTGCTACTGAAAATTTACAAGATTTTTTACAGGGAAAAATGAGCAATCTGGTTTAGATTGCTTTGTATGAAAAGTTTTTAAATGTAGCGCTGCCCAGTTGGCACATCCTTAGTGACCACTGCATTAGCAGGGATAATGACATTGTCGCCAACCGTGATGCCTGGTAATATTTTAGCGCCGCCCCCTACCCATACACTGTCCCCTAGAGTGACTGGTTGTGCATGACATAGTCCGCTGCGCCTGTGTGTCGCGTCACGAGGGTGATCAACTGTATAGATATGTACTCCAGGCCCAAGTAGCACATTATCCCCAATGTTGATTTGGGCGCTGTCTAACAGTACACAATTAAAGTTCGCGTAGAAGTTTTCTCCCACACTGATTTGTCCACCATAATCACATTGAAAGCCCGGCTCAATCACCGCGCCCCTCAACGATTTAAACAGCCGCGTTACGTGTTTTAAGTTGCCTTTACTGGGGTGGCTATTGTATTTAGCACAAGCAAGCCGGGCTTTTTCCCGCAGCAGCCTAAGCTCAATATCTATGGGGTTAAATGAGACACCCGCCAGCATTTTTTCAAGTTCCGTCACGATTTACCTATTAACTTTGAATGCTTACTTGTGAATTATGAATAATTTGAGGTGCTTTAGTAAACAAAAGATACAAGATAGGCACCACAAACAGTGTTAGTAAAGTGGAAACCAATAAACCACCAATAATCGTCCAGCCCATAGGTGCCCACATGGATGAACCACTTAGTGTCAATGGTAACAGCCCGGCAATCGTGGTCATTGTGGTGAGTAATATGGGAGTCATCCGCGTTTGCGCACTTTGCAAAATGGCATCACGTAAGTCTGTACCTTGTCCGGTTTTTTGATTGGCGGTATCAATAAGGATAATCGCGTTATTCACCACAATACCCACCAACGACGTTAATCCCACAAACGCGGTAAACGAAAACGTATGGCCACTTAAAAAGAGCGCAAAAAAAGCGCCCGTGGCGGCAAAGGGGATAGCACTGAACACAATAAGCGGTTGTTTGAACGACCTAAACTGCACCACTAATACCGCAAAAATACCCAGCATGGCCACAATGAGTGCTTTAGCCATGCCGCCAAAACTTTCTTGACGGCTTTCTTGTTCACCGCCCACCGACAATCGTACACCTTTTGGTAAAACCAAAGTCGACAAATCACTGACCACTTGTGAAGTCACTTTAGAGGTATTAAAACCGGCACGTATATCTGACGTAATTCGTGCGGTTCGCTCTAGGTTACGGTGCTGAAATCTGGGCATACTGGTTTGTAAACTTACCTTTGCCACTTGTTTTAATGGCACCATCACACCAGCTGGGGTTTGCAGCATTAAGGTATCAAATGCTTTTAATTGAGGCTCATTTGAATCTATTGATTTTAAAATAATATTAAATTCATCTCCTTGCTGGTCTTTATAGCGGCCCATGGGTAACCCCACTAACGCGGCACGAATATTTTGATCTATTTGATTAAGCGGTAAACCTAACATGGCCGCTTTATCACGGTTGATCACCAACTTAACATCAACCTTGTGTTTGCCGATGGCGTTTTCTATATTCACGGTACCAGTATGTTTGCGAATAACTTTTTCAACTTGAAAAGCTGACTGTCGAATACTTTGCCAGTCCTCACCAATCACCCTAATAGATAACGGAGCTTCCATGCCTGGGCCTTGATTAAACTCTTTAATAGAGACTTTAACGCCAGGGTAACGGTTCAGCTGCTGCCGTAAGTCAGCTACAAACGGCTCCACTGTCTGCAGTTCACTGCTATGCAACTTCACTAACAGCTGAGCTATGTTGGGAGTTTGACGACCAGGGTTCACATTATAATAAGCGGCAGGGTTGCCTCGGCCCACATTCACAATAACGTCTTTTACTAATGCGTTTGCACTCACCTCTTTTTCTATCAACAAAGCGCTTTTTTGGGTTTGAGCAAAACTTGCGCCTTCGGGTAACTCCACATTAACAATAATCATGGGTTTTTCTGCCTTGGGAAAAAGGCTCACACCGATGAAAGGTATTAATGCAATGGCAACAACAAACGTAGCCACGGCGATGCCCATAATAGACTTGGGGTTTTGTAACGCCCATTTTAGTGATTGTTGATATTGCCCTTTCGCCACGTTGTTCAATTTGCTTTGCACACGTGTGGGTTTTACCGCACTTTTTTTCATCATACTGCTTAATAACGGAGTAAGGGTCAGTGCCACCAACAAGGATGCCATTAACGTAAGTACCACCGTCACTGGCATAGAGCGTATAAAACTGCCTGAACTGTTTTGCATCATCAGCATGGGTACAAACGATAATACAGTGGTCAGTGTGCCACTTAAAATGGCCATCCCCACCTGACTGCTGCCCTGTTCGGCGGCACCTTTGGCATCCAATCCTTGGCGGCGTAGGCGTAATACATTTTCAGTCACCACGATGGCGTTATCCACCAGCAAACCCAGCGCAATCACTAACCCCACTATGCTCATTTGTTGCAACGCAAAGCCGCTAATATCCAACCAACCAATGGCAATAAAAATAGATACCGGAATCGCCATTACCACCACAATGCTCGGCCCACGGCCTAACACCAATAAAGTCGCGACAGCCACTAATATAAGCCCCTGAATTAAATTGGAAAAGAAACCGCTGATGCGCGTCTCTACTCCTTGGCTTTGTTCATGTACTACATGCAAACTTAATGATTGAGGCAGGGTATGTTTAAACTCGTCCACTAAAGCATAAACCGCTTCACTTACCTTAAAAATATTACTGCCTGGGCGCTGCATCACCGTTAAAAAGACGGCGCTTTCGCCGTGATAAAATGCACGGTAGCTGGGCAGACCATCACTGATGGTGACAGTAGCAATATTACGTAAATAAATGGGCTTGCCGTTTCTAGAGGCTATGATGGTATTTTCAATTTCACTTAAATTTTTAAAGTCACCGCTGGTGAGTACACTAAAGCGACGCTCTCCTGCATGGACATGACCACCGGGAATATTCGATGCCGCCTGACTTACCGCCTGTTGAACTTGCTCTAAGCCTAAACCTAGGGCATGCAATTTGGCTGGTTGTAATAATATTTGAACTTCAAGACTGGCCATTGCCTCAATCTCGACGCGCTTAATGCCGCCTATTTTTTCAATTTTATTTTCAAGACGCTCACCAAACTTACGCATACTGGAAAAGTCGGCGTTGTTGCTACTTAATGCCAACTGAATAATCGGCACATCGCTGATGCTTTTTTTATCTATCTTAAGTTTTACGATTCCGGCGGGTAGTTGGCCTAAAATGCCATTTACCGCATTTTGTACGTCGTCAAGATTATCATCCACATCTGTACCGTATAAAAAACCCACATCAATATGCACTAAGCCATCTTCAATATTGGTACTAATTTCCTTTAGGTTGTCGAGCTCCTTCACCACTTCTTCTATGGGGTCCGCCACTAACGACTCCATATCTCGAGGATTAGTACCGGGATTAATAACAATAATTTTAACTTCCGGAACATCCAATTGAGGGTCTTCAGCGCGGGGCATAGTGAAATACGAAACTAATCCCAGCAGCACTAACATGCTGTTCACTAACCAAGTGAGTTGAAAATTACGAATGGCAAAAACAGGTAATTGCATAATGTCTCCTAGAATTGCCTAATTATTTAGCGGGCGCTTGTAATGCAGAGTGTAGTAAAGACGGTGACGTATCTTCAATGATACTGATGTGAGCCCCATCAATAATATAGGGACCACCCTGCACCACAATTTTTTCGCCCTCTGCCAGCCCATGAGAGACCATGGCATTGTCACCTTCTAAATACAGTAAGGTCACATTACGCAGCACAGCGTGATTTTGCGCGTTAAGCACATACAAACTGGCAAAACTGCCGTTGGCCTCCATTAAGGCACTCCAAGGCACAGCCACTAAAGACGTTGTATTGGCCGGGGTAATACGAGTATGGGCAATCAAACCAGAATACAATTTTGGGGCTTTTTCAAGTAATACATCCACTTCAAACGTTTGCGACAATGCATCACTGCGCCCCGCAATTTCCCGAATAGTGCCCTTAAACGTCTGCCCAGCATAAGCATCCAGCTGCACCAACGCTTTATCATTCAATTGCAGTTGCACCACATCCACATCTGATACTGACAAACGCACACTCCAGCCCTCATGAGCATCGGCAAATACAAACGCCATTTGGCCCGATTGCACCAGTTCGTGTGGCTCAATATGGCGGGTGAGAATTCGTCCATTGGTGGGAGCATGAATAACGGCATATTTGCGGTTAAAACGTGCAATATTTAAATCGGCTTGGGCAATTTGTACCGACGTGTGAGCTTGACGGCCGCGTTCATCCGACGCTAATTGACGCCCTTTTAGAGTCGTAATGCGCTCTAACTGACGCTGGGCATCCTCTAGTACCGCTGTGGCTTTAGCCACTTGAGCGTCTATTTCATCTAGCAGTAAACGGGCTAAAGGTTGGCCCTTTTTTACAAACTGACCTTCCTTTACCAGTACTTGATCAACAAAACCGGCCGCCTTAAAGGCTAAGGATTGCTCTGATACAGGCCTTACCACGCCACTGGCCACCACCGGTTTTGCATATTCTTGATAATGCACATTCATGACACTGACAGGGACTAAATTCACGCTTGATAATGCCGGTGACGCGTGCAGGCTAAACGATGAAAAAAGTAACCCTGCAAGCACTGCTGTCAGCAATAGAAATTGGTTTTTATCCTGATAAAGCCCCATGGCGCCTCTCCTAGTCATATTAAGCGAATCTGAGTTAAAGATATCAAAGTACAAAAACCACTCAGAATGTTGACACTGAAAACATTTTAAGATTAAATGTTAACACTGTCAACACTAGAAGCTTTTCCATGAGCGACAATAAAACCCAATACCACCATGGCGATGTGCCCAGTGCATTAATGCAAGCAGCCTTACTGCACATTAAAAACGAAGGGGTTGAAAAACTAAGTTTAAGAGCGTTAGCCCGCGACATTGGCGTCTCTCAGACGGCTCCTTATCGGCACTTTAAAGATAAAAATCACCTATTGGTGGTACTGGCCTGCAAAGGTTTTCGCCAGCTTGCTTGCCTTAAGTCACAGCAACCCAGCCCCTTGGCATTCATAGCACTCATTGAGGCGGGCATGTCGTATGTTTACTTTGCAATGGAGCACCCAGAACAATATAAGCTGATGTTTGGCAGTAAAATTAAGCAGCGACGGGACTACCCTGAATTGATGGAAGCGGGTGGCGCAGCCTTTCAAGTGATATCAAGTTATGTGGTAAAAGGCATGGAAGCGGGAGTATTTATAAATAAAGACCCAGAAGTGTTAGCGCGCAGCTGTTGGACCACAGTGCACGGCCTTGCATCCTTGGGCATAGATGAATATTTTGAGCACATTCCAGGTGAATTTGACGACTTTTTAAGAGAGCAGGTTTCCCTGTGCATTCGCGGATTTATGAAAGATCCTGCTCAACTAGATACTCTTATTAAAAGTAAAAGCCAAAAGTAAACGTTATCGCTTTAAACACAGCGTTAAACCATCCCCAATGGGCAAGTGGCTAAGATCGATTCGCCGGTCACTTTGTAGTTTAATATTCAGTGCCCGTATGGCTTGTGTATCAACGTCCTGTTTACTTAGGTCGCACACACTGCCTCCCCACAATGTGTTATCCAATAAAATGAGCCCGCCTGGTCGCAGTAAACGCAGGCACTTTTCATAGTAGCCATCGTAATTTTCTTTGTCGGCATCAATAAATGCCATATCAAAACTACGGGCCCGCCCTTGTCTTAATAGCTCATTTAACGTGTCTAAGGCAGGCGCTAAACGTAATTCGCATACATCGGCAACATTTGCTAAAGCCCAATATTTTTGGGCTACATCGGTCCATTGTTTACTCACATCACAACAAATCACAGATCCCGGGCGAATAATATTTTGCGCCATGCAAATTGAGCTGTAACCGGTAAAGACCCCCACCTCTATAATATTACGCGCGCCGATTAACTTCGTTAACAACCCCATAAACTGACCCTGTTCAGGTCCAATTTGCATACGCGCCATGGGATCTTGAGCGGTCTGTTGGCGTAAATCTTTTAATAACTTGGATTCACGAGAGCTAGTCTTGATCAAGTACTGATAAAGCGAATCGTTCATTTCTATTGTGCGGTTAGACATAACGTAATCCCTTATATGTGATTGGCCAGATTAAAAGCGATGATTTTAACATTCTCAATTTTACCTTTACTTTACTCATCCTTTACACAACTTAGCACAGCTTTTCACGCTTCATAGGTATGATAAACAAATGAATGTTTCGTTTGCTTAAACGTCTTATGTTAGTCCCCTTTCCCCATAGACTGCCATCTATGGGGATTTTTTATTTTTGGCTTATATTATTGCCAGCCCATCCTTAGAAATAGCTTACTATCACTTAAGCCCAAAATACGCTTAATTCCTATTCACAAAATTCAGGCATAGATAGACATTTACTCACAAATATCTACAGTGAATTAAAGAAACAGCATAAAACGCTCACCCACTCTCATAATTTCAAGTGATAAGATAACGATTTAGATTCCTCATAAGTAGCTATCGAGGTAGTGTGCGTAGTTTTTACTGATATTTAATTTATCCTTTTTTACTTTTTTAAAGTGATAAACTCTTAAATAATTATAGTGTTCACCTGGATCCTTAAACCCTTCATGAAAAGATAAAAAGTCCTTTTTAATATCATTTTCAATAGATAAAATATCTTTATTTACTAAAAAATATACTGAACCAATCTCTTCACTTTGGTAAACTTTTAGACTGTCACGTAATGAATGATGTAATAATTGAAGACCATCACCAATAATAAACCCTAAACTAGATTCCTCTTTCAATATTTTCATCATGATATTTTCAGACGTCATAGCGGGTATAGGATTAGTAACCCAAGAGTATTTATCATTACCTTCATGAATCATGTATTTCATAAATAGATCATTTTTTACATAATATACGTTTTCACTTTTATATTTTTCATGACTGTCAAAATAAAATTTGGCCTTGCCAATTAAATCAAACTTTACTTTCTCATCACTTTCCAGTAATAGTTCGAAGCCCATTTTTTGCAATAAATACGCGTAACCTAAACTCACATAAGCACAATTTATTCTGCCTTCTTTAACTTGCTGAATAAGCTCGTGTGTCGCGCTGGAGGGGATGTACTTGAGAGCATATTTCTCGCTCATGGCTTTAACCAAAGGTGCGACTTCTTTAGCCATAACATTTGGGTCATTTACCGGGTCTACCCCCATTAATAGCTGAAGGCTTTGGGCATTATTTGTAGAAAATAAGCAAAATAAAATGACTATTTTTACTATGCCATTTTTAGAGAAAAATATCATTTATGTGACTTCACATAGATTTAATGTTCAGTACAAAAGTATAGCAGTTTATATATCAGCCATTTCTCCACTCAACCTTGAATGAAGCAACTATAAAACCAAGGATTAGTTAAAATACAGACCTTTATATAGCCATTAGTTATATAAAGGTCAAGCTCGCTCTGCTGACTCCCTATAACATTTCAACAAAAGGCGTTTCTGTTGAAGACACAAAATCCACAACCTTTTCGATCACGGTGTCATCCCATAACAGCTTAATGTGACCATAACCTTGAGTTTTATACACATGTCCCGTTTGAAACGCGTTTTGTATTTTTTGCGCCTCATTGTGATCAACCATTTTGTCATCCACATCGTATATTAAAAATAACTGCTCTTCATGAAACCGACTTTTATAAGAGAAGCCCGCCAATAGCTCTTGCCAACTGCACGTAAAGGACTTAGCTATTTCATCCTGCACTAACGACAACACACCCTCACTGACTTTAAGTGTTCTACGTAATGCATCTATTGCAGGATACGGGGCCGAAGGAGCACTGATAACAACGTATTTAGTGGTAGGGAAATCATTAATCAAACGGCTGGCCATCATGCATACTCCGCCTGCACTGTGCCCTATCATTGCATGAATATTAGGTGTTATATGCTTGACCACATGCGCCTGCAACGCGGCTAAATCCTCAATGAAGTCTGTAAAACCCGATTGACGGCCACCAGACAAACCATGCCCCCTAAAATCTAAGGCTATTGCTTGGAACCCACTTTTGGCAAGTTGTTTCGCCATAGGAGCCATCTGAGTACTGCGCCCCTCCCAACCATGTACCAATATGACAACCGGCCCCTCTCCCCAGCTAAGCGCCACTTTTTTGCCATTATGTTGAAACGTAATTTTTTGAGCGCTGTTAATAAACTCTACGTCACGAGTTTTAGTGGGTAATTTACGGGGGAAACTGGCTAAAAATCGCGTAAACCGCAAAGCCAGTACAGGATGAACGCGTGTTAACACGTTTAAAATAAAACGTATGAATTTCATAATAGTACCCTAAATCTAGACAATAATTAACCTGACAACTCAATGGGCACAAAATCAAACCCCCAGTGATACACCATAAATTATCTACAAGATACGCAATAAGATCATTAACCAAAACGACTAAATTATATGGCGCAAAACGTTAGCGCAAGGATTTCATTAAAACAGGATAAACATGGGGTAAACTAGGGTAGTGAGAAGAATACTAAAAACGTGTGTATATCCATGGGGAAATTAAAGGTAATGCCTTGCGAGAATGTTACTTCGCAAGGCATCTTAGATTACAGAAAAGTTAACTTGAAACTTTCACATCAAAACGTTGCTGAACGTCTTCTTCCTTTTTGGGTATTTGTAAACTTAAAACACCATCGCTAAATTTAGCCTGTAGATTTTTACTGTCTACCGAATCAGGCAATGTGAAGCGTCGGCTAAACTCACCAAATTGTCGTTCTGACGTATGATGCGTCAATGCCCCCTCCTGCGATTCGGCTTTGGATTTATTATCGCCTTCAAGTAACGATTCTTTTTTACCACTTAACGTCAAAATGTTTTTATCAACGCTCACTTTAATATTCTCAATATTAACACCGGGTATATCGGCATAAATATAAAACGATTTTTTATCCTCACTTATATCCACGGGCATCTGGACAGTTGAACGCTCAACCGATTTAGCTAATCTTGTCACATAACGACCTTGATTATTAAACATTGCCTTTGGATTGAATAAAAAATCAAGCTCTGCTGCTGGGTTTAGAGTATGCATACGCATATTGTGTGTCTCCTAATTTGGCTTATCGCCATACTTAATAATGTAAGTTTTAAGTTTGTTTA
>MAAB01007572.1_pt1 | contig 15012 bp, 15 predicted proteins | sample 1115991 | NCBI WGS metagenome assembly MAAB01 (sample SAMN04961124, study PRJNA320927) | seawater metagenome | isolation source: sample BD02T18 sea water enriched with oil for 18 days | place: USA:Gulf of Mexico | collected 2013-07-27
CCTTTGCATCATTCGTTCTGAAAGACCATATTCGTATCGTTAGAATTCTTCATAGTCGTTCTGACATCCCTCGTTTTTTGGATAAAAGTTAATCGCAGCTTAGATGAAGGAAGAAATCATCACCGATGCCCACAAGGACGTGGGTAAGTAGAGTACCAACAGTAGGCGCTTTAGGCGACGCAGGAGCAGTTACCGAGAACACCGAGCGCACCGAGAAAAACCTTTGAAAAGATACCTAACCTACGCTAAACACATGGCCTTTGGTAGGTTGGGCAGAAGCATGAAGCCCAACAAAACCAAGCTGGCTGACCCCATGATAGTATTAAAAAAGTTTTTTAAGTAGTTGGGCTTTCAAAGTCATAATATAAAACTCACCACCGAGAACACAGAGTGCACCGAGAAAAGCCTTGAAACAGAAGTCTTATCAACGAATTTAACAAATTAAGCTAATTAACAATCCAGTCACCACCAGCCCTGAATTTTTTCAATTCGTATAATTCGCGTAATTTGTTGACCCTAAAACTCTGTGTCCTCCGTGCCCTCTGTGGTTAATATCTTTTTAAGTCTCAAAATCAGCGAAATTCGTTAATAAAAACTTGCTCAATAGTCGGGAAATCTAATGCCAGTTCCGCTAGAATACCCCGCGGGCAAGATGCCCCAATATTTTTAACAAAACAGGTTGTAAAGGGAAATGAACGTAACCGTATTTGGCATAGGCTATGTAGGCCTTGTGCAAGCCGCCGTATTATCAGAAGTAGGCCATCATGTTTGTTGTGTTGATGTCGATGCCGCTAAAATAGAAAAGCTTAAACAAGGCATCATCCCCATTTACGAGCCAGGCTTAACCCCCTTAGTAAAATCAAACTTTGAAGCCGGGCGCATTACCTTCACCACCAATGCAGAAGAAGGCGTTAATTTTGCCGATATTCAATTTATAGCCGTTGGCACACCCCCTGATGAAGATGGCGCAGCCGATTTAAAATACGTGCTCGCCGTGGCTAATACCATCGCAACACATATGCAAAGCCCGAAGGTCATTGTGGATAAATCCACTGTACCCGTTGGCACAGCGGATAAAGTAGCGGCCAGCATTCAACAAGCCTTAACCGCTAAAAATTCAGAACTAAGCTTTTCTGTAGTATCCAACCCCGAATTTCTAAAAGAAGGCTCAGCCGTAGCCGATTGCATGCGGCCCGATCGCATCGTGGTAGGCATACGCCCAAATGATGCCTCTCAAGCCATACAAGAAACCTTCAAAGACTTATACGCACCGTTTAACCGTAATCACGATCGCATCATCTTTATGGATGCCCGCAGTGCCGAGCTAACTAAATACGCCGCCAACTGCATGTTAGCCACCAAAGTTAGCTTTATGAACGAAATGGCCAATATCGCCGAAAAAGTAGGCGCAGATATTGAACACGTACGCCAAGGCATCGGCTCCGATTCTCGTATCGGTTTTCAGTTTATATACCCAGGCTGTGGTTATGGCGGCTCATGTTTCCCTAAAGACGTACAAGCACTGAGCAAAACATCTGAAGTGATCGGATATCAACCCGAATTACTCCACGCAGTAGAGGCCATTAACCAACGTCAAAAAAACAAACTGTTTGAATACATTAACAAACACTTTAAGGGCGACATAAAAGGCAAAACCTTCGCATTATGGGACTTATCCTTCAAACCCAAAACAGACGATATGCGCGAAGCACCTAGCCGCGTACTTATGGAATCCCTTTGGGCAGCCGGTGCAAACGTACAAGCCTTTGACCCAGAAGCCATGGAAGAAACCCAGCGCATTTATGGTAGCCGAGAAGACCTAGCCTTAATGGGCACAAAAGAAGCCGCCTTAAAAGGTGCAGATGCTTTGGTTATTTGTACCGAATGGCAGAACTTTAAAGCCCCTGACTTTGATTTGATAAAAGCAGAGCTTAAGCAGCCAGTGATTGTAGATGGTCGGAATTTGTTTGATCCTGAGCGGGTGAAGGCGAAGGGGATTGAGTATTATGCGATTGGACGTGGGTTGTCGGTTGCGGGTGTTGAATAATGGAAAGTGTGGATCAATCGAGTCTGACCCCGTTTTTTATTTATAGTCGGCGAGTAATCGTGACTATTGGTCAGGGTGTATTGGGTGAAAAAAGAAACAATGAAGTTAAGTAATAAAGGATTAAGATGAAAGGCATAGTTTTAGCAGGTGGTAGTGGCACACGTTTGTACCCTATAACGCGAGGGGTTTCTAAGCAATTAGTACCGCTTTACGATAAACCTATGATTTACTACCCAATATCAGTTTTAATGCTGGCAGGTATTACCGAAATTCTTATTATCACCACACCCGAAGATCAGGCAAGCTTTCAACGCCTTTTAGGTGATGGTGCTGAACTAGGTATTCGTTTTGAATATATTGTTCAGCCATCGCCAGATGGTTTGGCTCAAGCCTTTATTTTGGGTGAGGAGTTCATAGGCGACGATGATGTTTGCCTGGTGTTGGGCGATAATATTTATCACGGCCATGATTTAACGCAGATGCTGGCTAGTGCGGCAGCGAATGTTAGCAAACTAAACAGCGCGACTGTGTTTGGCTACCGTGTTGCCGACCCTGAACGCTATGGTGTGGCAGAGTTTGATGCGCAAGGCAATGTAATTAGCCTTGCTGAAAAGCCCGAAAAACCTAAAAGTAATTACGCGGTAACAGGCTTATATTTTTACCCAAATGATGTCATTCAAAAAGCTAAAGATGTGGTGCCATCACACCGTGGTGAGTTAGAAATCACCTCTGTTAATCAACTCTATTTGACTGAAGAGCGCCTAAAGGTTGAATTAATGGGCCGTGGTTATGCCTGGTTAGATACCGGCACGCATGAAAGCTTGCTAGAGGCAGCGCAATTCATTGAAACTATTGAAAAACGTCAAGGTTTAAAAGTAGCTTGTTTAGAAGAAATTGCTTTTGAGCAAGGTTATATTTCTAAGTCTCAACTCATAGAGCTAGCCCAGCCGTTATTAAAGAACCAATATGGCCAGTATTTGCTTAGGTGTGCTGAAGAGGCGATTGGTTGATGGATTTTATTAAGCAAAAAATCCCTGATGTTATTGTTGTTGAGCCGAAAGTTCATGGTGATTCACGTGGTTATTTTGTAGAAACATTTCGGCAAGACTTGTTTGAAGCTGCGGTTGGTCACAAAGTTAACTTCGTGCAAGACAATGAGTCAAAATCATCAAAGGGCGTGTTACGCGGTTTGCACTTCCAATTAGCGCCACATGCGCAGAGTAAATTGGTGCGCGTTATTTCCGGTAACGTGCTAGATGTTGCGGTAGATATTCGCCAAGGCAGTAAAACCTTTGGCCAGCATGTGGCAGTTGAATTAACAGCCGATAACAAAAAACAAATGTTTGTACCACGCGGTTTTGCACATGGCTTTGTCGTGCTCAGTGAGTCAGCTACTTTTGCCTACAAAGTGGATAATTATTATTCACCTGAATGCGATAGGGGGCTTGCCTTTGACGATCCCGAGCTGAATATTGATTGGCAGTTACCAAACGATCAACTGCAGCTCTCGGCTAAAGACACTAAGCAGCCTTCTTGGGCGCAGCTAGGCGCTTGTTTTAATGCCAATATTAACTATTATGCATAAAATTCTTGTTACAGGGGCAAATGGGCAGCTTGGTAAATCACTTCAAACTGAGGCAAGCAACCATCCACAATATAGCGTGGTATTTGCTGATCGTAAGGCGCTAGATTTAAGTGAGGCTAAAAGCATTGATGCTTACTTCGAACAAAACAAGTTCGATATCATTATTAATTGCGCAGCGCACACAGCCGTTGATAAAGCAGAGTCAGAACCTGAGCTAGCCAATGCAATTAATCATTTGGCAGTAAAAAAATTAGCGGAAGTTGCCAAGCAACAAAGTTCAAAGCTTATACATATTTCCACAGATTATGTTTTTAACGGGCAACAGCATAGGCCTTACATTGAGACTGATGAAGTAGATCCGCAAGGTGTGTACGGCGCCACTAAGCTGGCAGGTGAGCAGGCTGTTTTGCAGAGCATGACAGAAGATGCGTTAATTATTAGAACCAGCTGGGTGTATTCAGAGTTCAGCAATAATTTTGTAAAAACAATGCTCAAGTTAGGAACTGAAAGGGGTTCGCTAGGAGTTATTTATGACCAAGTGGGTACACCGACCTACGCAGGTGATTTAGCCAAAGTAATTATGCGTATTGTTGGGCATAAATCGTTTAGCAAGTCCGTTTTTACCTCACAGATATACCACTACAGTAACGAAGGTGTTTGCAGTTGGTATGACTTTGCGAAAGCAATATTTGAATATGAGAATATTCAGTGTGATGTTTCAGCGATTGAAACAAAAGATTACCCAACGCCAGCAAAAAGGCCTCATTACAGTGTATTGAATAAAGCTAAAATAAAACAAACGTACACAATAGACATTCCATATTGGAAAGATGCACTACAGCGCTGCTTGTGTGCTTTAAAAGGAAGTATTTAATGAAAACAATATTAGTAACCGGTGGTGCAGGTTTTATTGGCTCAGCCGTTATTCGCCATTTGATTAATAACACTGACGACCAAGTTGTTAACCTTGATAAGCTAACCTATGCCGGTAATTTAGAATCGCTCACGTCTATTAGTGAAAATGACCGTTACCATTTCGAGCACGTTGATATTTGTGATGCCGCTGAGGTTAAACGCGTTATTGAGCAATACCAGCCCGATACCATCATGCATTTGGCCGCGGAATCTCATGTAGATCGCTCAATAGACGGCCCAGCAGAGTTTGTTCATACCAACATTATTGGCACTTACACCTTGCTAGAACAAGGCAGGCATTATTGGGATAAGTTGGAAGGCGAGAAAAAGGCCGGTTTCCGCTTTCATCACATTTCAACAGATGAAGTTTATGGCGATTTAGAAGGCACAGACGACCTGTTTACAGAAACGACACCCTACGCGCCAAGCTCACCCTATTCAGCCAGTAAAGCCAGTTCAGACCACCTTGTTCGTGCGTGGTATAGAACCTTCGGCTTTCCAACGCTAATAACAAACTGCTCAAATAATTACGGCCCTTACCATTTTCCCGAGAAGCTCATACCACTCGTGATATTGAATGCTTTAGCTGGAAAAGCGTTGCCTGTATACGGTAAAGGCACACAAATAAGAGACTGGTTGTATGTGGAGGACCACGCTAGAGCGTTGGTGTTAGTTGCCACAACAGGTGAGGTTGATGAAACCTACAATATTGGTGGCCATAACGAAATGCAGAATATAGACGTGGTGCGCACCATTTGTAACTTACTAGAAGAACTAGCGCCGAATAAGCCAACCGGCGTTGAAACTTACCAAGGTTTGATCACTTACGTGGCAGACAGAGCAGGGCATGATGTGCGTTACGCCATTGATGCAAGTAAAATACAACGAGAGCTAGACTGGACGCCGCAAGAAAGCTTTGAGAGCGGAATCCGTAAAACAGTGGAATGGTATTTAGCAAACTTGGATTGGTGCGAGCATGTGCAAGATGGTAGCTATCAACGAGATCGTTTAGGGGCAGTGTAAGTTAAGCAAAAATTGTGTAATTGAATAATAAAATTATGGATAAAAGAATAATGTCAGAAATTCATGGGAAAAAACTTAAGGTAGCTTACTTTGTATCAATGGTCAGTGGCTTGGAAACTTTTGTAAAAAATGAAGTTGAAGCCTTATATGGTAAGGGCTTTATAATTTCACTATTTGTGACAAAATATAGAAGAAGTTCTGGGTTTGATCCGAATGCCGCTCTTAGTCTGTACAAACCAAATATATGGAATGCTTTCACAGGTTTAATAAATGCAGCTTTTTTATTCCCATTGTTGTTTTTTAAGTTGCTTAGAGAGGCTGTAGCGTATAAAGCAATATTCGAATTTATCCTTGCTGTGTCATGGCGCAAGCATATAAAAAAAGAGTCATGCGATGCATTACATGCGTCATTCGGAGATCGAAAATTTTTTATAGCATACTTTTTACATCGACTTACCAGTCTACCCTTATCGGTTGCTATTCATGCGCATGAAATCTATGCGCAACCAAATGACCCGCTTTTTCGTCATGCTTTAAAGTATACAAAAAAAGTACTTACAATTTCTGAAACCAACAAAAATATCTTGGTGGATAAATATAAAGTTGGGGAGGGGAAAGTTGAGTTGATTCGTCTTCCTATTGATACTGATTTCTGGAGTTTAAACCAAAGAGTTACTATTTTAACCGTTGCTCGTTTTACACCACGGAAAGGGTGGGTTGAACTGATAGAAGCCGCAAAAATACTTGGGGATAAATTTCAATTTTTAGCTGTAGGTTTTGGTGATTTAGATTTAAATACTATGGTAAGGGAGGCAGGTATTGAAGATTCCTTTATTGTATTCCCTAAGCTAGATTCAAAACAGCTAAAAGTAATGATGGCTTATGTCGATGTTTTTTGTCTTCCATCAAAACCAACAGAGGATGAGGGATCAGAGGGGATTCCGGTTGTTTTGATGGAAGCGATGTCAATGGGACTTCCTATCGTCACAACAACTGATGGCTCGATAAAAGAGTTGGTGGATACTATTATTGTCCAGCCAGGGAACGTCGGGGCACTCGTTGCTGGATTGCAAGAAGCCTTTCAGTGCCTTGGTAATAATGAAGACATTAAGTCGTTTAATCGTAACAGGGTTTGTGAATTACATAGTCCGGCGAATATAGATCTTGTAGAAGAGTATTTTGAAAGTTTAATTAATGAATAGAAGGGTAGCAATTATATGTTTCGGCTTTCAGACGAGGCAGCTTCGGAGTCAACCATGGCACATGGCAGATGGGTTGGCAAAAGGATTGATGATGGAGGGCTTTAGCGTGAAATTATTCACCGACACTGATGACGTCCCGGGGAAAGAGTATGCAATACGATCAGTGAAGCAATTATTCCACCGGCATAGGCCTAGTAAATGTTTGGTTAATAGTATGAATGACTTTCAACCGAAATTAACATTTGTATTTATTGGTAGCCATGAGTTATTGACTCCGAAAAGGTTTGACTTACCTGGGGAGGTTCATTTGGTCGTGTGTAATGCTAGATTCACAGTGTCAGAGTTATCTCGTACTTCCGTGCGTGGTTATTGGTTTGAGCGCTCTCTATTAGTTAGACCGGTGTTAAGCAGCCTAATTCCAGGCTGGCTATTAAAACGTGGTTTTAAAAAATCACGCGCAAAAGGAATGGTATATGTCAGTGCAGCAGCCCAACAAAGGTACGCTAAGCTTGGTTTGCCAAACGGTAAGCTGTTTATTCCATCTGTAGATAAGAGCTACATTCAGAGTAATACTATAAAAAAAATTGTAGCTACTGAAAAAATAATTTGCTATTTCGGCCCGCCTTTGCAACTGAGAGGAGCTGATTTAACAATTAGTGCTTTTGAAGATGCATTTAGAAAGGTGGGGGGGCTACGATTAAAATTATTGCTGAGGTTAAATGGTGAGCCTTACATTGACTCAAGATATGAGAACATTTGTAAAAGAGCCTCAGCCAGTAAATATTGTAACTACATTGAGATAGTGGCGGAATATCTATCAGCCTCCGAATTAAAATCAGAACTAGATCAAGTTGATGTGTTTTTATTACCTTTCAAAATGACTGTCTCAGACTCACCTTTAGTTGTTATTGAAGCGGGGTTAGCTGGTAAGCCAGTTGTTGCATTAAAAACACCCGGAGTAGATGAATTTGTAGATGTATTTGGCGGAATATCTGTCTCTAAAAGTAAGGAGTTAGGTGATGGAGTGATTCGTGCGTTAACAAGTACTCCTGTTATTGTTGGTGTAAAACCGTGGGTTGATTGGACTCATCGCGTAAAACCACTTATTGAGGGCTTGTTGCATGAATAAAAGTAAGTGTGTTTGTTTGCTAGGTGTGGATGGGAGTGGGAAAACTACTTTGGCAATGTCCTATTTAGAGCAATTGAAAATTATAGGCGTGCCTACTACCCATGTTTGGAGTCGATACAGAAATTATCTGTCAAAACCATTTTTAGGTCTGATGAGGTTAACAGGTCATAATAGGAAAGAGGTGGTTGACGGCATAGATATTGGATTCCATGATTTTTCAGAAAATAGCTTTATTGCCTATACGTTTTTGATGCTTCAGTGGCTAGACCAATTTATTGACATTGCTTTTCGCTTTAAAGGTAAGCGTGCTTATATTGTTAGTGATCGTTGTGTTGTCGATACATTAGTGGATCTTTGTGTCGACACAGGTTTGGATGACTTTATTCTGGGGCGCTATGGTAGATCATTGATAGCGTTGATGCCAGGGGGTACAGAATACTTTATTGTGAATCGAAGTAAAAAATTGATTTATGACTGCCGACCTGATGTGAAAGCTGATAGCAATTACGATAGGCGAGTTCAGTTGTATTTGAGAGTTGCGGATACTTTTGACTTAACGTTATTAAATAATAATGGAACTATAGACAGTTCGATAAAGCAAATAGCGAAGCAGGTGGGCTAAGGTATGACAATATATGTTTTTTATAATAATGACCCTCTAGCCAGTGATCAAGGTGGGGGGGCGGAGCATCTTCGAGGTATCTATAGAGCACTCAAGCGTTCGGGTAAACCATTTGTATTAGTAACGTCTAGGATGCAAATTGGCTTGGAATCTGACAATGTTGAATATATCTCTAATGGTGCAAATATATTACGTTTTTTTATGGCGATGTTTGTTTGGTTCATTAAAAATAGAGCTAAATTAACAGATGATGACGTCTTTCATTTTCATCGAAATTATACAATTTGGCCAAAATTTCTAATAGTTGGTAGACGAGGGAAAACAATCATTACTTACCACAATCACACAGGGAAGATTTTAGAGGATTGGTTTGGTAAGTCAGGTTCTAAGGTTGTTAGAAGCGTAATGTTATTTTTTGAAAGAAAAGCAGTTTCAATAGCAGATAAAATAATTTTTGTATCGGATCGAGTCCGTCAAACCTTAAAAGATGAAGTTCTAAGAGGTGGTTATTCGAAAACACTAGTCATTCCCGCTGCTTTTGATTCAGCTGCTTTTGAGAACTGCACAAAAGCAGCTAAAAGTAACACGAATAGGCTGATATCTATTGGACGTTTGGCTAGCATCAAGAACTTTAATTTGGCTATTGAGACTGTAGAAAAACTACATGAACTAAAGCATGAGTATTACCTTACTATTGTAGGAGATGGCGAGTTAAAAGATGAATTGAAAGAACGTGTGGGGAATAGTCCATGCAAGGAATATATTAAATTATATGGCCTGGCTCGGCATTCAATGATTCAAAAGTTAGTCGAGGAGCATAGCATTGTGTTGGTTACAAGCAAGTTTGAAGCATCTCCTACGGTGGTAAAAGAAGGGATAGCATCATTTAGACCAGTTGTAACTACCGATGTTGGTGATGTTGGTATTTGGGTGTCTGAAGGAAAGAATGGCTTTATTTGTGAGCATAACGCTACATCATTAAGCAGAGCGATTCTTGATGCTTCAAAACTCGTGGCTGAAGACTTATATATTCAGTCTATTGATTTTAAAAATTTTTCTGAAGAAAAAATTATGGATAAAGTTTTAGAACAATACGAATGAAAAATATTATTAACCTGTTATCAATGGGAAGCGGTCGAATTGCTCAGGCGGCAATTTCTTTTATTGCAGTTAGTATCGTTGCACGTCATGTTAGCGTAGAGGAGCTCGGGGTTTATTCTATAATTTTAGCCCTTTTTGCTTATGCATCACTTTTTAGTGATTTTGGTTTGAGGTCTATAATTACAAGTGAATGGAACAGAAAACAGCAAAATCATGAAGAAGTTATTGTAACGTATTTCGTACTTCGTTTAGCCCTCTCTCTTATTATTTGCTGTGTCGGCAGTGGTTTAGTTGGTGGTTTTTACCCCGAATATTTAACGATAGTGTTGGTGGTATTAATCAGTACTTTTTTTATTTCGTTACAACTGGATTGGTATTTAATTGTTTCGGAGAGGTATCTAGCGGCTTCATGGGTTCTTGTTCTCAGAACTGCATCATATTTATTTTTTATTGGTGTTTTGATTTATATCGATGAGGTTTCATTACAGACTCTTGCGTTTGCTTTTCTTTTATCATGGTGTTTTTTTTCAGCTGGTAGTTGGTTATCAGTGAAGTCAAAAGTTACAGTGATAAGTATGAGTAATTTCTCGTTTCAAAAAGCTAGATACCTTGTTAAAAGAGGGTGGCCTGTAATGGCGGTTTCAATTATAGGTCAGGCTATACTAAACTTAGACCTTATTTTTATTGGAAAGATTTTTGGAGCAGAAAAAGCAGCCCATTATTATGTGGCCAGTGCAATAATTGTGGCTGGTATGGTGTTTTCAAATGCATTGACGCAAATATCTTTGGGGAAAATGTCTAAGTATATTGATGATAAAAATAAATTTAATCAACAGTTAATAACAGATATAAAACTAGCCTTAGTTGTCGCGGTTTTTTTGTCGTTATTAGTGATATTTATTGGTAGGCCACTAATTCCTATTGCATTTGGGACGGAATATGAAGAATCAGCTGCTTTGCTAATTTATTTCATCCCTTTTTTTGTTATTTCACATGTAACTGGGATTGTAACCTCTTGTTTAATTACAATTAATTTACAGAAACAGTTGATGTATATAAATTTAATTCGTTTATCGGGGCTTTTTTTATGCCTATATTTACTGACAACATTCACGCAATATATCGGTTGGGTTGCATTAATGAAAGCGCTTGTTGATTTTATTGTAATTATTTTAATGCTTTGGTGCTACAAGTATAGATACCCTCCTCTTGTAGGCCTTAAAAAGGAAAGTCACGTTGAGGCCTAGGTAATATGAATATTAAAAGCTCGATACCTAGCAACATAGGAATTATACTTTCCTCGATACCAATATTATTTTCTCAAAAACTTGTTGCAGATTACGGGCTGACATTGTTAGTAATGTTCAGCTTTTTTATAGGTCTATTTGTTATCTTTATCCAGTCATTACAATTTGGTTTCAATGTGATGAGGAGGATTAATCTAATACCTATACTATGTGTTTTATGGTTGTTAGTCATATTAATTGTTGATTTTGCAGACGGAGGTGTTTTTTTAAAAGGGTATAAGATAGCTCTGCCTATAATAATAATGCTTATTTGTCATGATCTTGCAAAGAGCTTAAATGTAGAAAGTGCTTTAAAAGCCATTTGGATGATGTTGTTAATTTACATCATCATTACATTCATTAGCCATTTATTGGGAAATACAAGAGTTGTAAACGTAGCAGGGTTATACTCGAGAATGGATATAGCTGGCTCAGTAACTGGACATGCTGTTTTATGCTGTATTTTTATTATGTTCTCAATTTCGAGTGTAATAGCAAACAAACTTTTCTTAGGAAAAAAAATCGTATATGTTAGCTCTCTTATCGCTCTATATATGATGTTTCAAACAGGAAATCGACAGTCGATTTTAATACTATTGGTATTTAGCCTTATTGCAGTTTATCAGGCATCAAATAAAAAAATGGCACTAACCTATGCTGTTGCGCTCTTTTTTTCAGGGGGGGCGCTGTTCTCTCTATACACTATCTTCATTGATGATGGCTTGTTTTTCAGATTATTTGAACTAGACCCTGAAAGGCTTTCTTCAGGAAGAGTGGAGGCGATGTCATATTGGTTAAGCAACATGGATAATTGGGTTATAGGGCATGGTTTAGGATATATTGCGAATGTCAGTCAAAACGTATGGGGAGAATTAGGCGTACATCAAAACTTCCCGCATAACGAATTTATTAGATTCTTCATTGAGGGCGGGGTATTAGGGTTTTTGTTAATCACTGTGCTGATAGCCTTCTTTCTTTTAGGTTGTTATGACGTTATAAGAAATGACCATAATAAATTAAGAGTGCTTTTCTCTGCGTCACTTTTCTCTATAGTCATAGTAATGTCATTATTTGATAATTTATTTTTTGATATGTATAAGTCTAATTTTTACATATTGTTAGGCAGTATTATTTGGGCTGACTTTAGAAATAAAGGAAGTTAATGGAATGTTATTGGATCAAGGTCCAATATGTTAGAAGAAATCAGGAGTGAATTTTGGAAAAAGAATATGTGCCCCCCCCCAAGAAGAAAAAATTTGGTTGGATGCCTAGCTCACCAGTTTTATTGAGAGTTATGCAAAGTAGTTTATCAATTTTACTAATAAACTGGGTATTTCAAGGAATGAGAGGGATGCAAAGTAAAGAACTGACATTTCGACTTGTTTTAGAGTTTTTTATTGGGTTGTTTTTTTTCTATTTGTTGTTTGATTACCCAGTTGATTTATGGGCTAAACTCTTTCTATCTCTACTATCAGCTCATACAGTAAATTGGTTATTCAATACGCATCTTTGGGTTTGTGTTCGTTATTTTAGAATATACCGACGTAATCCAGAGGCTCTTAGCGCGTTTATAAAAATTGTTAAGAAGCAAATAAATGGTATTTATTGGATTGATGAAGCTGTATGTATCGGTTCTGTGGGGGATAAAGGGGATGTTATGACTTGGCGAGCAGATATAGATTTGAGGCTCTTCTTTAAGCCTGGAGTGCTCAATTACTTTAAGCTCAATTTTTACTTAATATTTCTTCGTGTGTACGCGTTGGTGGCAGTTATTCCATTAGATTTGTACGCCTATAATGATATCAGGTATCTAGATAACTTTAAAAAAGATGAAGGCATAAGCCTCATTAAGGATACAAATGCAAATGTTAGTAGAATGTATTCCAGAAAAGTAAATAAGACAATGACGGATATGGGGGAGTGAGCTGATTGTTATGAGTGTTAATAAAGAACATAAGGTGTGTTTAGCATACTCAGCTGGCGGCCACTATACAGAGCTTCTTAAAGCTACCAAGGGTATCGATTTTTCTGACTCTTATCATGTGACGTTTAATACAGGGCGTTTTAGTGATGATGATAAGGTTCGAAGGCATTTCCTTATTCACCCGAGGAAAAGAATTTTTAGAACGTTAGGCAATGCTATTCAGTCACTAAGTATTTTGTTAAAGGAAAGACCGCAGTTAATTATTTCAACGGGTGCAGATGTTACTGTGCCTACTATCATATTAGGTAAGTTACTTTTGCGTTGTAAGGTTGTATTTATTGAATCTGCTGGCGATTTAACACCAACGCTTACCGGTAGGTTGGTATACAGATTTTGTGATCTATTCATTGTCCAATGGGAGGAGCAAAAGAAGTATTACCCTAACGCCATTTTGAGTAAAGGTTTACTTCTATGATTTTTTTGACTGTAGGGACATATCCTCCAGGTTTTGACCGCTTAGTAACGGTTGTTGATCACCTGTGTAATAAATATAAGGTAAGAGGTGTTGCTCAAATATCCGGAGGGATATATACCCCAAATCATATGAAGTCAGCAGGGTTTTACCCTCAAGAAATTCAGCAGCAATACTTGGAAGAATGTGATTTTGTGATTACACACGGGGGATTTGGGGTTGTAGGTGATTTGTTGCGATTAGGTAAACCATTTATTGTATTTCCACGCCCCTTAAACGAGGGGCCAAATGATCAGAGGCCTGTAGCATATAAGCTTGCAAAAATATTTAATTTGACAGTCTGTCATAACTTAGATGATTTAGAGCGTTACTTTAAAGAATTTCTTGAAAAAAAGAGTGGCAAAATCAGCAATAACTTGAATAATAATATTCCTGAACTAATAAGTGATTTTATAAACAAAACCTAAGCTGTAGAGATTAAAAAATGAATATAAAACCGTTGGTCTCTTTAGTCATAGTTGACTACTGTAAAGGGGCGCGAGTTGTTGAAAATGTGGAGTCGGCTTTACGACAACAGGGTGAGTTTGATTTAGAAATTGTTGTCTTAGATAATTCATGTGACTCTAATAATGCCGATGCTTTTGTGACAATTGAGCATTATTCTAATGTGAAAATTATTATTAATACCACAAATACAGGTTATGTAGAGGCAACAAATAGAGGAGTGGCTGAAACTAAAGGTGAATTCGTATTCATTGTAAACCCAGATATTGTTTGGTTGGATAAGTCTACTATAGAGCAATCAATAAGAACTTTACAAAGTGATGCTAACATTGGAATCATTGGTACTAAACAGGTGAATGATGATGGGACTACTCCAGAAACAGTAAGGTCTTTTCCAAATATTTTAGCTCAAATAGCTCGAAGGACTTTTCTAAGGAGAGTTAGCTATTTTAGTAGGGTTGTAGAAAATTATGAAATGAGTGGTTTCGACTATAACAAGGATTCAGATGTAGAATGGGTTCAATCTTCCTTTATGGTTGTCAAGCGGAGTTTGTGGTTGGAAATCGGGGGGTTAGATCCTAGGTTTTATTTATTTATGGCCGACCCTGATATTTGCTATAAATGCTGGGATGCTGGATATAGAGTTAGATATATATCTTCAATAGAAGTTGGAGCCGATGGCAAGCGTTGTAGTGCGGGTGGGTTGCTTCAGTTTTTTGAAAATAAAGTACTAAGGTTACACTTTAAAGATGCATTAGCTTATGAACTGAAATATTTTTTAAAAAAAGTTCCTATAAATAAACTTTATAAGAGTAAGTTAAGGTGAATTGTGTAATGGTCAACTAAAACTGTAAGGCCTCTAAGCCACTTTTAGTAATTCCTGCCTTTTCTGTGCTGGCGCTATATAACCAATAGCAGAATTGATTCTTTTGTTATTGGTAAAATAAGGGGTCATGTGTATTTTACTATGACAATGCTCAATGTACCCGCATCGGGCAAGAAGTTATTAAATTAATGGGCAAGAAAATCAATGTGGTCGGACTCGATTGATTTTTTCAAAGCAAAGAATCAATGGGGTCAGACTGAAGTTCCCCCAACAAACTGGACGCTAGTTTGTATTATAAAAGGCTTTTTCAAAGTTTTCAGGTGATTGGTAATTTAATGTTGAGTGACGCCGTACTCGGTTATAAAAAACCTCAATA
>MAAB01042826.1_pt1 | contig 15011 bp, 15 predicted proteins | sample 1115991 | NCBI WGS metagenome assembly MAAB01 (sample SAMN04961124, study PRJNA320927) | seawater metagenome | isolation source: sample BD02T18 sea water enriched with oil for 18 days | place: USA:Gulf of Mexico | collected 2013-07-27
CTAACCATCTTTGTTTGGGTGTTTGGTGCGTCTCTAGCGGTTTGGGGTATCCTGAAAGTTGTTATGGGTATTCGTGTAACCGAAGAAGAAGAGTACGACGGTGTAGACCTTACCGAATGTGGTATGGAAGCTTATCCTGAGTTCACTAATAAGTAATTGTTTAGAATACTTATTAGCTAAACTAAGGCGTCTTCGGACGCCTTAGTTGTTTCTACAGTCTGCATAAATGTTTGCCTCTTGATCCGGCTATTAATTTGCGGAACCTTTCTAATTCTCCTCCATCCAATCACATACATTCCCTGTATTGCCAAGACTTGTTATAGTGCGGTAATCGTTTTGACCTTAAGAAAAACAACAATATGTTTAAATATTTATTAGTAATGTGCGCCTTCGCCATAGCGACCCCTGCTTGGGCCGACTTTACCGGCAATATGGGCACCGCCACTAAGTATATGCACCGTGGTGTAAAACAAAGTGATGCAGATATTGTCTTTCACGGCGGCTTAGATTATTCAGGCCCTATGGGTTTATACGCGGGCGCTTGGGCGTATACCGGCAGCATTGAAGATCTTGATACATCAGAAGTAAACGCTTACGCCGGTGCGGCTTACAGCTTTAGCACTGTGTCTGTAGGGTTTGGTGTGATTCATTACGAGCGCGGCAGTGATAGCCCGGTTACCAGTAATGCTGAGTACAACATTAACGTGTCTTGGGATGCATATCGTTTAAGCAGCTATCAGGAAGATGAAAGCAAAGATCAGTACCATGAAGTGGGTGCCAATTATGCATTCTGGGGTGATTCAGGTTTAGCCATGACCGCGGGATTGTTGCAAGAAGACGTAAGTGGTGATGAGACTTGGAATTACAGCTTAGGTTTCGTAAAACCCATGCCTTCTAATGTGGACTTTGAGGTCATTTTTTCTCGCCAAGAGGTTAAAGGCAATTCACTTACTATTGGTGTCAGCCGTCAATTTGGTTTCTAGATAAATCGTTTCATCAGGGGAGTATCTGCTCCTCTGTTCTTATTTTTTGTTCTGCTCTTCCGTGTTGATCCACCTTCAAGCTTATTAATATGTTTGCCTTTAGCACTGTGTACATTGCAGTTTTTTGGGGCGCTGCCTGATGTATAGTCAGGATAGTGTGTACAAAAAGCGAATTCAGGAATTGTCGATCAGGAGCAGAGTTAGACAAGCCAAAGCTTGTCTAACTTAACGCCTAATGCGGGGATCTCTACCTTACTTAATTTTCGACAAAGGTAAAAGTAAAACGCTACAAATAAGTGCGGAAGTCGAGTTTTTGCAGTAAGTTGGTGCGATTATGTTCGTAATATAGTCAGGTAAACAATAAATCCCCGTAGGTCACTATTGGCCATTTTTAATAGCTAAATAATTTATCCACTGTCGCTACCCCCCGTAAAATGCACTGTGGACCACCACTTATAACAAAAAGAACAAAATACAACGTTGAGTATGGTGATTGGGTATATTCAAATATCTGACAATAATCATTGCCTGAACTATAAATTCTACGCAGCTTTTAATTACGTAGTAATTAATCAAGGATTTTAGGAGAGGGAGTGCCGAGCTATGCCAAAAACCAAAAAGACCGCCCAACCAGTGGCAAAACTAGATAACGCCAAAGAGCCAGATATGCAATTTATAGGCAGTACTGAAGAGGGGGTATTACGCTCCTTAGCGTCGCGCAAAAAACTGCGAGACAAGGTCGATAACGAAGTGGAAAAATTCCTGGATGGTGGTGGCGCTATTAACGAAATAGAGCCTAATGTCATGGCAGATCCACCACGTAAACCCACATCAAACTATGGATCTCGCCCTATTTAATGCTGAATATTCAGTATTAACTTTGTGTAAAAAGCATATGTCTGCCTGGGCATGTGCGTATTCAAGTGAATTCACCTCTAATTTTAGTCAACAATCGACACTATTGCGTGTCCATCTTGCTTTGCCCAAGTTATAAGTAATAAGGTAGGGCACAAAAAATAATAACAATAAAAGGCTTAGGGATGAATTGCTCTATTCTGTGTACCACGTTTTACCTCTTATTCGTGGTCGCGAACACACATGCTCAGACACTTTTACTGGAAGGTAATCTAGATGACTGGCAGTTAGAGATTAAAAAAGGGAAAACCCAATACCTGCCCATAATGGATATGGAGCAGGGAGTAGTGATTCGTGCACAAAGCATGAACAGCGCCTCAGCCTACGTTTATGATCATACGGTTAATCTACTAAAAACCCCTATTATAAAATGGCAATGGACGGCTCAGCAGTTACCCAGTGCTTTGGTAGTGGGAGAAGATGGCATTGAGCGAACTCAGGCCTTCGATGAAACTAAACTAAGCGGCGATGACTTTGTATTACGTGTCAGTGTGGGTCTGAAACCGTTATTTAGCGCGGCGAAAACCCTTCACTATGTTTGGTCAAGTCAGCAGCCTATTGGCAGTCACTGGGCCATTGATGAGCATACAAGAGTACTGGTGATTAGCGGCGAAGCGCAAACGAGCATGAAATGGCAAACACAAATGCGTCACGTGCAAAAAGATTGGTTGGCGGTGTTTGATGAAAAAATTCAAAGTTTGGACTTTGTGTCTTTCATGACCGACACCGACAACATCAATGGCCAAGCCATTGGTTATTACGGTGATATGCAAATGTTAGCCGGGCAAAGTCTTGCCAGTGAATAGCGGACAGTCCTTGCTAGCTTTTAAGGGATATGTGACGTTGAATTTGATGTTTACAGGGCAGGTTAAGCTTACCTGTGAATAACAGGCAAGCTTAAGGTCTACTATTCGAATTCGTATTCGATAATCGTGGCGGCACTGACCGTGCTGCTACCAAACAAATGATTGCGATCTATTTTTGCGTCTACAACGTATTGGCGCAGATCAGGTGTACAAATTTGATAATCCATACGCCAGCCGTCCTGATTGCGACGTGCCGCTTCGGCATTGGGCCACTGGGTAAATTGATTATCACCAAAGTTAGCTTCTCGGAAGGCATCAAAAAATTCTAATGGGCCAGTAACCTTATCCATGAAAGCCTGCTCTTCGGGCAGGAAGCCGGGCTGATCTTTGCTGGCTTTCCAATCGCTAACATCTACTGACTTATGGGCTACGGCAAAGTGTCCGGCAAAGATAAACTCTCGGCGCTTACGCTTGGTTTTTTTAAGGTGTTCTATAAAGTCTTGTTGAAACGCCAGTTTGTCTTCCAATGTGTTGTGCTCGTCTATCTCAGGAAACAAGATAGAACCTATGGAGACCTCTTCAAAGTCGGCTTGAATATAACGGCCGTAACGGTCACAGGCTTCAAATGCCAAGCCGGTCATTATGGCTTTAGGCATCTCGCGGGTAAGAATAGCGACGCCCGCATAGTGATCTGGTTCACCATCAAAGAAATACGCGTTGTAATTGTCTGGGTATAAAACCTTATCGCTGAGTTGATACTCTTTGGCTTTCAGGTTTTGCACACACACTACATCCGCTTCATGGTCGGACAGCCAATCATAAAAGCCATTGGCTACGGCTTCTTCTAGGCCGTCAACTTGTACGTTTATCACTTTCATATGCAAATACCCTTTACTGGCTGCTGGCACACGTCAAATTGTCGATGGATTACCAACATGTAAAGGTTCCTATTTCTTTGGTCGGCTATGATACTGAGTTTTACCCAGCTACCAAAGCGCCACGGGGTGATTATTTTGCTTATTTTTGTCTGTGTGATGTGAATTATAGTATTAGTCGGTAAAATGCCCGACTTTGTAAACCCATGTTAGCCCACTTAGACTACTTTTTATTAAAAGTGGCGCATTTGTGGTGAAAGCAGTCGCTTGGGTTTACCCTTCCCTTAGATTCAGTGTAGACAGGGTTATTACATGCAGGATTATCAAAAGGCATTTATTGAGTTTGCCATCGAGCAAGGCGTACTGAAATTTGGCGAGTTTGAGCTGAAGTCAGGCCGAATTAGCCCGTATTTCTTCAATGCCGGCTTATTTAATACCGGTAAGGCCATGGCTACCTTAGCCAAAAGCTATGCCGCCGCCATCGTCAACTCGGGTGTGGAGATGGATGTGTTGTTTGGACCTGCCTACAAAGGCATTCCATTGGCCGCCACTACGGCTCTAGCCTTGTCAGAATGGCATGACCGAGAGACGCCTTACGCATTTAACCGCAAAGAGAAAAAAGCTCATGGTGAAGGCGGCTCTTTAGTGGGGGCGCCTTTGGAAGGTAAGGTGTTGATCATAGATGATGTGATTACCGCAGGCACCGCCATTCGTGAAGTCATGAGCCTATTGGCCGAGCAAGATAACGCAAAACCGGCTGGGGTAATTATTGCCCTTGATCGCCAGGAAAAAGGCAAAGGTGAATTATCGGCTATTCAGGAAGTGGAGCGCGACTACGGCATCCCGATTATTAGTATCGTGACGCTTGAGCAAGTGATGCAGTATGTGGCCAAAGAAGACGGCTTCACGCAGCACCTACCGGCCATCAAGGCTTATCGTGACGCTTACGGGGTTTAAGCGGAAAAACTGAACGTGCGCATCCATGCGCTCGTGCCATATCGCTCATCCTGAGCATAAAAAAACCAGAGCGATGCCTCTGGTTTTTTTATGCCTGGGAGAAAAGGGAGTCCCTAACGCTCTAAGCAGGTGTCGATTCCACTAGTAAATTGCGGGATAAAAAAGACCATTGAAGAGGCCAGTTATTAAGGGGTTTAAGGCTAAACTCACTGCGCACGTATTGGCGAATGCGGCCTTCTACAAAGGCTAATAATAAATTTGCAGCGGCGCCAGCTTCGATACTGGTGACTTTGTCATCACGTAATTCAGACTCACGCAAAATTTGTTTAAGCTGCGTTTCTAGGCGTTCAAAAAATTGCGCCACACGTACTCTTAAACGTTCCGTTTCGCCAGATAATGCATCTCCGGTTAATATCCGGCACATGCCTGGATTTTTTTCTGAAAACGTTAATATCAATGTCATAGCATGTTCTATGCGCGCAGTGGTGCTTTCGTGTTCGCTGCGAATACGGTTAATGCGCGTAAAGATGGTGGCTTCAATAAATTCGATGAGCCCTTCAAACATCTTAGCTTTACTGGGGAAATGACGGTACAAAGCGGCTTCACTTACACCTACTTGCTTGGCAAGGCTGGCGGTTGTGATGCGAGCACCGGGATTAATTTCCAGCATGTGCGCAAGTGCTTGTAAAATTTGCTGTTTGCGCGAAGGTTTTTGTTCAGGTTCCGTCATATGTATATTTTTTTACTGTGACCACTGAATAGAGTTTATTTTTTAAGGGTTAGTATCCTAATGTTACTGCCCGTAGGGCGCAACGGAAAAAAGCCTTTTTCGTGATCTGGTTTTGTTAAATGGGCCTTTAGGCAGGTAAAGTCTAAAGGCCCTATAAAAGTAGCGGTGAATTAATCTTTGTTAGTGATTAATGTGCCAACACCTTCGTCCGTGAAAATCTCAAGCATTGTGCTGTGATTGACTCGGCCATCAATAATATGGGCGCTACGAACACCACCCTTCACGGCATCCAATGCACATTGAATTTTTGGCAGCATGCCACCATAAATGGTGCCGTCTTCAATGAGTGTATCCACTTGTTCAGTGTTTAAACCGGTCAGTGTTTTACCTTGTTTATCCATTAAGCCCGCAATGTTAGTGAGCAATAATAGTTTCTCTGCGCCCACCGCTTCAGCCACTTTACCGGCCACTAGATCGGCGTTGATGTTATACGACTCGCCATCTTTCCCCACACCAATAGGCGCTATTACTGGAATCATGTCGGAGCTGGCCAGCATGTCGAGCACTTTGGTGTTGATGCTGACGACTTCTCCTACGTGACCAATATCAATGATCTCGGGCTGCTGCATGTCGGGGCTTTTTTGGGTCACTTTTAATTTCTTGGCTTCAATAAGTTTACCGTCTTTACCGGTAAGACCCATGGCCACGCCGCCATTTTGATTAATAAGGTTCACGATATCTTTATTAACAAGGCCGCCCAGAACCATTTCAACTACATCCATGGTTTGGCTAGTGGTAACACGCATACCGTTTACAAAGTGACTCTCAATTTTTAAGCGATCTAATAGATCACCAATCTGAGGGCCGCCACCGTGCACCACAATGGGATTTATACCAATCACTTTAAGCATCACCATGTCACGGGCGAAACTGTTTTTTAGATCGTCTTCGGTCATGGCATTACCGCCATATTTTACAACGATGGTTTTGCCCACAAAGCGCTGAATATAAGGCAGTGCCTCACTTAAAACTTGGGCGACATTAAACGCGGCATCACGGGTTAAGGGCATAGCAATTCGCATATTGTGTAGGGGAGTTTGAATATGGCGTTAGTATACGCGTCGTGGAGGTTAGATGCTATTTCTGCACCGCCACTAAGGGGCGATACATTAATAATGTGCCTTTAAATCAAGCTTAAGGTTGGGCAATAACTTATTAAGCTCTTTACTCATTAAATCCATATTGTTGTTAAGGCTTATTTCGTTGAGGGCTTCAAATCTGAGAGTGAGGCAGGGTGTGGTATTGCTGGCACGTACTAACGCCCAGCCATTTTCAAGCTGAACCCTTATGCCGTCAATGGTGCAAGTATCATGGTTTATAAACGCGTGATGTTGAATTAAGGACATAATGGAAAATTTTTCACTGTCTTTTACAGTGACTTGAATCTCTTCGGTGCTAAAAGGCTGTGGAAATTGGCCCATTAAGGTACTCAATGGTTCGGTTTGTTCGGCCAGTAATTGGCATAACCTTAATCCGGCATAAATACCGTCATCCACGCCTAAACCGAGTTCATCATTAAATAATATATGACCACTTAATTCGGTGGCAAATAGGGCATTGGTTTGTTTGATGGCCCGCTTCATACTGGTGTGGCCAGTAGCAATCATCATGGGGGAACCGCCAAATTGATGCACATAATGCTGTAATTGATCGGTGCACTTCACATCAAATAAAATGGTGTCTTGTTTAAGCGATTGTTGAATGAGTGCGCTTTGTTTTGAATCTTTTAGTTTTAGGGTCTCTTGTTTTACGGCTCTTTGTCGTAACAGGATGTCCCGAATAAATAATAAACTAAGGCGGTCGGGCAGTATGACCTGCCCTAAGTTATCGATCACACCAATACGATCTGCATCGCCATCTAGGGCAATACCCAGGTCGGCCCCTTCATTCATTACCGCTTCTTTTAACCATTTTAGATTCTTAGTTTTAGCGGGATCTGGGTGATGTAATGGAAAGTCGCCGTCTACTTCGCAGGCGATTTCAGAGACGTGGGCACCTATTGTACGCAGGGCTTTGCGAGCAATCGGGCCACCAATACCATTGCCTGCATCCAGTACAACTTTTAAAGGACGTTGTAGATGAAGGTCTTGAGTGAGGCGCTGCTGGTAGTCTTCCATTAGGTGGCTAGCGTCCTCAACTCGGCCGTGGCCAACTGAAAACAACTCTAGCTGAATACGCGATAACAACACTTGGATGTCTTCACCGCTTCTGGGGGATCCGGCCACGGCAATCTTAATGCCGTTGTCTTGTTTGGGGTTGTGGCTCCCAGTAATCATGGCGCAACTTTGATTGTCTTGCTTGATCGCCCAAAAGGCGTTGGCGGTGGCCGTCGCGCCGATGAGTTTAACGTGACAGCCGGTGCTGCAAATGCCACTAATTAACGCATCACGTAAAGAAGGACTGGAATGACGACCATCCCATGCCACAAAACAATATTGCTGGTTTGCCAGTAATATTTCACTGCCCAAGGCTTTACCAATTAAACGTGTTAACGTCTCGTTTAGCTTTAATGGGTACTGTCCGCGAATATCGTATTCGCGGAAAATTTCAGTGGCAATGGTTAACATAACAGACCGCTTCCAGATGCTTATTTATTTGGTACCGGTAGAACCAAAACCACCCACACCACGATCGGTGGCTTTAAACTCATCAACTAAATCAAATTCAGCTTGTACTACCGGCACTATGATCAACTGTGCGATACGCTCACCCACTTCCATGGTGAACGGTGTATCGCCTCGGTTCCAGCAACTCACCATTAATTCACCTTGATAGTCACTATCAATTAAACCCACTAGGTTACCCAATACAATGCCGTGTTTATGGCCAAGACCGGAGCGCGGTAAAATCATCGCTGCCAGCCCATTGTCTTCGATGTAAATGGACATACCGGTGGGAATCAGTTTAGTTTCACCTGGGTTTAATACTAGTGTGTCTTCTAGACATGCACGTAAGTCTAAACCGGCACTGCCTTGTGTGCCGTAATGTGGCAGCGCAATCTCATTGCCTAAGCGCTTATCTAAAAGTTTTACCTGAAAACGTTTTTTCATCTTTATTCTCTATTCTTGATTAAAGCTTACGGCTAATGGTTTGAATTATTTGTTGGGCCAGATGATATTTAGTGGCCTGAGGGAAAGTGGTTTCAGTGTTGGCATCTATGATCACGATGGCATTGTCATCGCTATTAAAGCCAATCTCTTGATCGCTCACATCATTGGCGATAATCATGTCCAATTTTTTATTCTCAAGCTTGCCACGGGCGTAACGTAATACGTCTTGTGTTTCGGCGGCAAAACCCACAGTAAATGGTTTGTTTGCTTGGGCGGCAACGTGCGCAATGATGTCCGGATTTTTCACCAAATGAATAGACATATCATCGTTGTGCTTTTTTATTTTTTGAGTGGCCACGTCACTTGGACGGTAATCGGCAACCGCAGCGGCCCCAATAAAAATGTCGCTGTTTTGTAAATGTGCCTCTACCGCACTGAGCATTTCTTTTGCGCTTTCTACATTTACCCGCGTAATGCGATCAGGGGTGGACAAGTTTACTGGACCGGCAATGAGTATGACCTGTGCCCCGGCTTCTTGAGCGGCCGTTGCCAGCGCAAAGCCCATTTTGCCACTGCTGTGGTTGCTGATGTAACGTACCGGATCAATAGCCTCCCGTGTGGGGCCAGCGGTTATTAACACGGTTTTACCGCTAAGGGCTTTATTTTCAAACTGGTGCGCAAGAGTTTGCGCAAGTGCTAACGGCTCAATCATCCGCCCTGGACCTACATCCCCGCAGGCTTGTTGACCCTCGTCTGGGCCCCAAATTTGTAATGCCTTTACTTGTTTAACGGTATTAATGTTGGTTTGAGTAGCAGCGTCAAGCCACATGGCTTGATTCATGGCGGGTGCGATGGCCATAGGCGCAATGCTAGCCAATGTTAGGGTGGTGAGTAAATCATCGGCGGCCCCATTGGCTAAGCGCGAAATAAAATTAGCACTGGCGGGGGCGATTAAAATGAAATCGGCCCACTTGGCTAATTCAATATGGCCCATGCCGGCCTCGGCTTCGGGATCCAATAAGCTGTGGTGTACAGGATTGCCGGATAACGCTTGCAAGGTAAGTGGAGTAATAAATTCTTGAGCACCAGCGGTCATTACAACACGTACGTCGCAGCCCGCGCCCGTTAAGGCGCGCACTAGCTCTGCGCTTTTATAAGCGGCAATACCACCTGTGATGCCCAGCAAAATTCGTTTATTGAGTAATCTGTGCACCGCACTTTCCTTTTTCCCCTAAAACTATGCGCAGTATACCTATAAAGAACAAGAATATTGAGTGAGATTATGTCCAAGGGTAAAAAATATCCGCCGTAAGGTCTAAGGTTAAACGAGAGAATCATGGCATCACAGGCGCCTAAAAAACATTTTACAAACGTCTAACAAAGGAAAGGGTAATGACGATCAAAGATTGGCCCGCAGGTGAGCAGCCTCGGGAAAAATTGCTGTTACATGGGGCGGCTACGTTAAGTGATGCTCAGCTTTTGGCTATTTTTTTGCGAGTGGGTGTAAAAGGCAAAAGTGCGGTGGACCTAGCGCGAGAGTTATTGAATAGTTTTGGTGGTCTTAGGGGCATTTTAGAGGCCAAACAGGCTGAATTCTGCGATCATTTAGGCTTAGGCCCAGCTAAATACGCTCAGTTGCAGGCCGTGCTGGAAATGGGGCGGCGTCACATGAGTCAGGATTTACAGCGTCAAGATGCCTATACCAGTCCCGAGCTAGTCCGTAGTTTCCTGACCAGCCGCCTAAGACACCTACAGCACGAAGTGTTCAGTTGTTTATTTTTAGACAGCCAACACCGGTTAATTACCTATGAGGAGTTATTTCAGGGAAGCATTGATGGGGCCAGTGTTTATCCTCGTGAAGTAGTGAAGCGCGCATTAGCGCATAACGCGGCGGCGGTTATTTTTGCGCACAATCATCCATCGGGTGTGGCACAGCCCAGTGACAGCGACGAGCGCATCACCTTGCGATTAACAAAAGCGTTAGAATTAGTGGAAGTGCGCACGCTGGATCACTTTATTGTGGGAGAAGGGCAAGTGACCTCCATGGCTGAGCGGGGCTTAATGGGATAACAGGCCTATTAAATATCCTCTAAAGCCAATCGCTGGCTACAATTAACGCATGAATTTCATTTTTACTCGATTTAACATCTGCATCTTTTATGCTTCAGTGCTTTTATTATTGCTGCCTATTCCCAGTTGGAGCGATGACGACATTGAGGTGCACTATGCGTATTGGCGCAGTGACCAGCCTGTCCTCCTCGCGGACGTACGACACTTAAATGAGAGCAAGTGGCACAAGGTTAATCAGCTTGCCAGTTACGGCTTTGATGACGGCGAATATTGGGTGAGGCTAACCATCCATAACACAGCATCTCGCTCAGTGAAGCGTGTCTTCCGGTTTTTGTATCCAATTTTAGATGAAGTTGATGTTTATCATTTTGTGGCTACAAAGCTTAAAGATGAATGGCATATGGGGGATGCAGTCGCCGGTCTTAACCGCGTGGTCCATGAAAAGAATGCAGCCTTTAGAGTTTCTCTCTCTCCCGATCAGCACAGTGAAATCTATATTCGAGTGTAAGGTGTTAATTCCATGGCCTTGGGCATGGAAGTGGTGGCTGACAGTGAACACAATAACTTGGTGCAAAATGCTGTGCTCATGTCAGGTTTTGTGTACGGAATCTTGATGGTAATGGCGTTATACAATCTTAGTTTAGCAATCAGTATTAGTGATAGAGCTTATTTTTACTATGTGGCTTACGTGGCCTGTTTTATTGCTTTTATATTGGCTGTGTCGGGGGATGGATATTACTTTTTATGGAAGAACTCACCGGTATTTAATAGCTTTGCTTTACCTTTTTTTTCGGGCCTGTTGATTACCCCCTCGTTGTTATTCCCATTATACTTTTTGAATGTTAAAAAATATGCACCCAAATTAGCGCTATTAATAAAAGTGGGTGTATTGCTATCTGCATTGTATTTAATTTCCATGCCTTTGATGGGAATAGCAGTCTCACTTAAAGTTATTAATGTTTTTAGTGCGCTTTGTGCCATCATGATGTTAGCGATAGGCATTTATTTAAGTGTAAAAAAAGTGCCATTTGCGGTTATTTATACCCTTGCTTGGAGTTGTTTGTTGACAGGATTGGTACTACTTCCGTTATCTTCTCTGGGATTTATTGAAAGTACTAGTTTTACGCGAAACGCTAATTTAATGGGTGGTGTAATTGAATGTATTGTTTTGTCACTGGCTTTGTCGCAAAAATTCAGATTAGAGCGCAATGCAAAAATTACGGCAATGGAGAGTGCACTCAGCGCAAAATCAGAAGCGATTAAAAACCGTAAAATGTTTGAAGAATTATTTGAGTTGGCCCCTGTGGGTATTTTTCGTTTTAAAATGAGCGGTGAATTAGTGGATGCGAATCCGGCTTTAACAAAAATATTGGGGTTTAAGGATCCTATTAGCTTGTTGAAGCAGGGTAATAGTGTACGTAATTACTTTGATAATGGCATGAGCATGGCACAAGAGGTAGTAAAAAAAGGCTATATTATTGATAGGGAATCTACGCTTACCAATAATAACGGTAATTTAATAACATGTTCTATTTCTATGCGAGTACAAAGACAAAATAATGAGCATGTTGTAGAAGGGTATGTGGTTGACATTAGTGAACGAAAAAATGCACAGGATATCCATGAGTTAATGGATCGAGAACGCATGACGGTGTTAGAGCAATTAATTACCGGCATTGCTCATGAAATTAACACACCCTTAGGTAATAATATGACTTCGTTAAGTCATGGTTTAGAGCTAATCAATGAAGTCGATGAACTTATGAAAAATGGCCAGTTAACAAAAAAGTCATTTAATAATTTTATTAATGATAGCGTTATACTAACGGATATCATGTCAAACAATTTACAGCGTATAGCTAGGTTAGTAGATCGTTTCAAATTGGTGTCGGTTAAAAATATGAATACCGATATGATGGATGTTGATATTCGACTGCATTTACAGAATACCATTAATGATCACTTCCTTAGAAAAAAGTCAGTCGAGGTGGTTTTAACGGTAAACGGTGGAAAAATAATTCATAGTTATCCTGCCGCTTGGCATATTATTGTTGATCAATTAATAGAAAATTCCATATTGCATGGTTTCGAAGAAAACCAAATCTCGCGAAAAATTATAATTACGTTACAGCAGCAAGATGAAAATAATTGGCAGTTTTATTATGAGGATAATGGTCGAGGATTAAGTGCTGACATTGCCAAAAATGTATTTGACCCATTTGTAACGTCGGTGCGCGGCAATGATGAAAATGCAGGATTAGGCATGTATCGAATTTACAATTTAGCGACCCAGGTATTAAAAGGTAAAATCAGTGTGTTGGGCGGACCGGGCTTTAAAATGAATATTCGTTTTCATTTACCCAGCATAGTGCCTCCCCTTTAACTATAAAGGGGAGGAGCAGAGACGTTATTTCGCGCCTAATTCATCGCTTAGTGTAACACTTCGGTCACTGGCGGCTTGCATGGCCTTATCGACGACGGCGACTAAACCTTGATCAATAAGGCTATTAACGGCTTTTTCAGTGGTGCCGTTAGGGGACGTTACTTTTCTACGAAGTTGCGCTGGGCTATCGTCACTTTGGCTGGCCATAGTGGCTGCACCCAAAGCGGTTTTTAAGGTAAGGGTCGTTGCAGTTTCGCGGCTGAGTCCCAGTTTCTCACCGGCTTCCACCATGGCTTCCATGAATAAAAAATAGTAAGCAGGGCCACTGCCTGAAACAGCCGTTACCGCATTGAGTTCGGCTTCGGTTTTAACCCATACGCTGATTCCGACCGCATTGAGTATTTCTTCACTGATAGTTTTGTGAGCATCACTCACAAGATCATTGGGGAATAAACCACTGGCGCCCTGCTGTACCAATGACGGTGTATTAGGCATGCAGCGTACGATAGGCAAATTTCCACCCATCCAAGTGGATAAGCTGTGTAAATTAAGCCCCGCCGCCACACTGATCACTAATGGCTTTTTATCTTGTAATACCTTTTGTAATGGACGCAAAACACTTTCCATTACTTGAGGTTTCACACCCATTATGACGACATCTGCAGCGGTCACAGCCTCTTCGCTGTTTGTCGTGGTTTGAATGCCTAGGGCGTTAGATAATCGATCCATGGACGACTGATTCGGAGTACTTGCCCAAATTTTTTTAGGGTCAACGCCATTTTCAATTAGGCCACCAATAATGGCACCAGACATGTTACCTGCGCCAATAAATGCAATTGTCGTCATAATTATTTCTACTCTTTAGTTTTTAAATTGTGCTTTAAAGTTTGGCTTGTCATTACTTTACGGGTGAACTATTCGACTCTCTGTCCAAAAATGGCGCTTCCCACTCGCACCATAGTGCTGCCTGATTCTATGGCAAGGCTTAAATCACCTGACATGCCCATGGACAAGGTATCTACATGAGGGAATGTTTTTTGAAGTTGCTCAAACTGCTGTCGCATCGTTAAAAACTCTTGCCTTAACGCATTGTCATCAAGTGGTGCGGGTATACACATCAAACCGCGCAGGGCTAAGTTTTTATAGCCGGCAATAGTGTTGGCCAATTCAGTGATTTCTTCAAGCTGAACCCCAGATTTGCTGGCCTGTTGGCTAATGTTTACTTGAATCAAAACATTAAGGGGGGCAAGGCTCGCTGGACGTTGTTCGTTTAAGCGACGGGCAAGCTTAAGGGAGTCAATCGTATGCACCCAGGAAAAATGTTCGGCCACTAAACGACTTTTATTAGATTGAATAGGTCCTATGAAGTGCCAGTCTAGATCTAAGTGATGTAACTGCTGTACTTTCTCCACTCCCTCCTGCACATAGTTTTCACCAAAAGAGCGTTGACCCAATTCAAAGGCTAGCTCCACTTTTTGCGCAGGGTGTTTTTTTGAAACAGCCAATAGCTGCACTTTCGCGCTTATGGTGGCACTGGCCACCTCTATTTGCTGCTTAACCCTAGACAAACACTGGGCTAGATTATTTTTAGTTGCTAAATCGGTCATGGTTTTATTTTCAGGGGTGGTTACAATGTTGGTCAATACTTTATTAGTGCTGAATTACCAACTCGCCTCAATATGGGCCGCCGCGATTATCGCACGGTCTGGATGAAGGATGAACTACACTAGTGTAGATGTTGCTCTTAATTCAGCCACAAGCTCAGCGGAGTAAAAAAAGTTCATGGATATTACTGAATTATTAGCCTTTTCTGCCAAACAAGGGGCGTCAGATTTACACTTATCTGCCGGCCTCCCTCCCATGATCCGGGTGGATGGTGAAATACGCCGTATTAATTTGCCTGCATTGGCGCACAAAGAAGTTCACGCCCTTGTATACGATATTATGAATGATAAGCAGCGTAAGGACTTTGAAGAGTTTTTAGAGACCGATTACTCGTTTGAAGTGCCTGGTGTTGCGCGCTTTCGTGTCAACGCGTTTAATCATAATCGCGGTGCAGGTGCTGTATTTCGTACGATCCCATCTAAAGTTTTAACCTGTGATGACTTGGGCATGGGGCAAATATTCAAAGATTTAGCGGTAAAACCCCGTGGTCTAGTATTGGTTACCGGCCCAACGGGTT
>MAAB01007573.1_pt1 | contig 15007 bp, 10 predicted proteins | sample 1115991 | NCBI WGS metagenome assembly MAAB01 (sample SAMN04961124, study PRJNA320927) | seawater metagenome | isolation source: sample BD02T18 sea water enriched with oil for 18 days | place: USA:Gulf of Mexico | collected 2013-07-27
AATTTGAATTGATTAAAGATATGAAGAAAGCGGAGTCTCAATATAAAATTAATGAACTATGTCGGGTCTTTGGCATTAGTTTGAGTAGCTATTATTACAAGCCAGTGACCGCTAGCTTAGCAGATATAAACTTAATGACACTCATCAAGACTATTTATGTCGACTCTGGTAATACCTACGGTAGACGTAGAATACACGTTGAGTTAACCGAACTCGGTCATGACATTGGCGTTTATAAAACGGTTGACTTAATGGAGAAGCTGAATATAAAAGCTATTAGACCTCAACAGCGCCATTACTATCCATTGTCGGGGAAGGAGCACAAATACGCCCCTAATTTACTTAAACGTCAATTTAACCCTAGCTCAGCGAACACACATTGGGTCGGTGATATTACCTATTTGAAAACACACCAAGGCTGGAGTTATCTCGCGTGTGTCCTTGATTTATCAACCAAAGAAATTGTTGGTTACGCGCTATCCCAAACACCGGATGCGAAATTAGCAAATGAAGCACTTCTTAATGCTATCGATAGACAAACACCAAACACAAGTAAGTTAATGTTTCATTCAGACCAAGGCGTTCAATATTCAGCAAAAGTATTTAGAAATAAACTAACACTGTTGAATATTACTCAAAGTATGAGTCGTAGAGGAAATTGTTGGGATAACGCAGTAATGGAACGATTCTTTAGAAGTTTAAAAACAGAAAGACTAAATAATCTGAGTTTTATAAATCACCAATCGGTGGTGAATGAAGCTGAAAATTATATTCAATTTTATAATTATAAGCGTCGTCATTCAGGTATTGATTATATGACACCGCATCAGAAATATAATGAATTGAAAAAAGTGGCTTAAGATCTTTCCAGTTTTAATTGACCATTACATATAGGAAAATGCCTTTATAGAAGCTTTGATGTTAGAATAATAATTTCATCATATTGCAATCTTATAGTGACATTATTCGAATGATTTATTTAGATACAGCAGCTTCTTACCCGATCCTTCCTGAAGTAAAAATAGCCCTATCAGATGCTTTTGAAATATTTTATGCTAATTCAGCTTCTAGCCATTTGTTAGGTGAGCAAGTATCTAATGAAATTAATAAAGTTCGAGAACAATTAGCAGATCAAATAGGCGCATATCCTAGTGAGGTCATTTTTACTAGTGGTGCTACAGAATCTAATAACATTGCTTTTAAAAGTCTTCTTCTAGGCAAAGAGATACCGGAAGATAAAAAGCATATTGTCACCACGCAGATTGAACATAAATGTGTATTTGCTATATGTGATTACTTGAAATCCATTGGTTACGAAATTACCTACGTAAAACCAAATAAAGATGGAATAATTGAGGCTGATGCAGTGTCTAATGCAATCAGACCTGATACTGCCTTAGTTTCAGTAATGCATGTAAATAATGAGTTAGGCACCATTAACCCTATTGCTGAGATCGGTAGAGTATGTTTTGATGCAGAAATTCTATTTCATAGTGATGCCGCTCAAAGCTTCAAAAAAGTTGATATTGATGTAGACGATTTAAACGTTGATATAATGTCATTTTCAGCTCACAAAATTGGCGGGCCAAAAGGTATAGGCGCAATCTATATTCGTGACTTACGTAAAAGGCATCTAATGCCCGTGATACATGGAGCTGGCCAAGAGGATGGTTTACGAGGCGGTACTGTTGCTGCACCACTTATAGCGGGATTCGGTAAAGCAGTTGAAGTATTTCCTGATTATTACAAAGAATATACATCAAAAAATGCTAAACATTACCTAGAGAAGCTGTTATCAGAATATAAAGTGCCATTTGAGACAAATGGTAAAGTTAATACCCTCCCTAGCTGTATTTCTCTTACATTACCATCTACAGATACTTCTTTATTGATTAGGGAATATGAAAATGATTATTGCCTTGCTCAAGGCTCAGCTTGTTCTTCAAAGGAAATAGAGGCTTCTCATGTTTTAACTGCACTAGGTTTAACTAGAGAAAAGGCAGAAAGAACATTACGTTTAAGCTTTCCGTTAGACTTAAAGTTATCTGATCTTGATAAGTTAGTAGCAGCCATAAAAAAAGCGACTTAATAGTCGCTTAATTTATAACTTGAAAACACATTACTTATAGCAAGTTACACAGGCTCCACCGCCTTCTGCTTCATCATAAATATCATCAAGCTCACCAAACTCACAAGTACCTTCAATATCTCCAAGTAAAGCATTTCGACGCTTTTTCTTGTTAAAACGGGCAACTTGCTTTTCATGGTTATCTCTAATTCTCTGTTGCACAACAGGGTCTTCTAAAGTACTTAATGGCTCACCTTGTCCCATCCAATAGAACTTTTCGCCTACAGTGGTATTGGTCTCGTCCCCTTTTTCGAATTTTTTGGCTTCTTCATATAAGTCGGGATGCTTTTCCATTAACTTTAACCATTCAATTTTCCTCTGGTAAAAACAAAATGTACAACCTGAGCGTGACCGCCATTGATAATAAGCAGGTAACTCTAATCCATTTCGTTGAAGTATATTTTCTATATCACTTCTTACTATGCCACCTTCACGGAATGGAAATATTGAAGTTATAGGCTTTTCAATAACCATAAAGCCAGAACGTTCAGGCTCATCAGCACGAATGCCAACATAGTTATATACCTCATAACCATCATTAATAAAGCCATCAACCCATCTTTCGAATGGCTTTAATTTCATTTGCACGGTACACCAACGATCACGTTGTGACGGCAAATAGTTTCCATGTTCTTTAAGGAGGTTCGAGAAGTCTTTTTCTCCTCTCCCCTCAATATTATTGAGTGAACGTGCATTTAATCTATGTATATAACCTAGCTTCTCTTCCAGTTGATCTATAAATTCGTTCGTTTCTGGTAACTCATAGCCTGTATCAGTAAAGAAGTACTCTATTTCAAGATCAGGCTGAGTCTCTTTTACATATAAGGCTAAAGCACTACTATCTTTTCCGCCTGACAGCCCTAAAACATGTTTGATTTTTTTACTCATTACTAACTTCCGCCTCTGATTGTTCCATCAATGAAGAAAGCAAATTAGTTAAGGTCGCTAATTGTTTCTCTCTCGGCATTTCGGCTATTGATGATTTGACAGTGTTAATTGCAGATTTTACGTCCGTATCATCTTCCAATCCAAATTTAGTAAACCCTTCAAATGATCTATGGTTTCCATTTTTGTCTTTTGTCATGAATGAAAGTGTTTGAGTAACATTGTTTGTATCAATTTTACCAAAGGATTCAATTCTCAAAAATTGAGTACATAAGTTTTGTAATTCATCTAAACCACTTCTCAGGTGTTTATCGGTCCAATTTCGTTCAGGCACTCCTGTAGCGAGATTTATTACTAGCTCAAAAGTCCCTTTCCCATCTATAAATTTAATAAGTCTAGAAGCAAGCTCTTTAACATTTGGTCTTTGAGCCATTTCGACAATTAACTTACAACGAGCTTTTAAATTATTGTCAAAATCAGCCGATAAACCACTTAATATAATTTGTTTAAAACCAGATAAAAGCATATCGTGCTGAGCAGATAAATCCTCAATCGCTGTTTTCAAACAATGACCTAATTTTTCATCTAAATCACTTTCGTTTTTCTTTAGTTCGAAGATATTAGGTAAATCATCTAGGATTAATTTGTAAGGATCATTTGCAGCAATAACTCTATTACGAAAAGCCCTCGCTGCCTTTGTTAATCCGTTAGCATTTTTACCTTTTATAAAACTTTCACCACTGGTTTTTTTGACCCAAGTAGGCAGGGTGTGAACAATTTTGACTATATGTTTTGCAATACTTAAAACAGCATCGTCAGTTTTACTCTCACCAATAGTTGCTTTTGCTAATGTATCTAATAAATGAGTTTGAATTTCTGATATCTCAAAATATCTAACACCTGCCTCAGTTGGATGCTTGTAGATCTTAGTTACTAGTTCTTCATCTAACTCAGGGATAAATATAAATTGCTTTGTTGAGTCTAGATCATAAAAGGCTACGTGCCCCTCTAAAGACTTAAGTAATGCTAAACCATATAAGCGACATAAACCTGAGGTTAGGCCAAATGGTGGTCTCATCCATCTATTGTATAGAGCATCAAGCGTAATCATTTCATTGCTAGATTTAATGAAATCTACACCATCTTTCCATAATGCGTGCATTTTAGGATCAGCTTTTATTGCTTCGCTGTTCCATTGTCCAGGAAACACAAAACCTTCATCTGTTTTACAGTGCCAGCCTTTACTCTTTATGCATGATAAATAAATACCTTTTTCTGGAGGAAATGAGTTACTGTCAAAGCCCAAATCTTCCTTATCTCCATGCTCTAACATCGCATTCATTAATTTACGAATAGCGCTATTAGCACTACCAGAGGGCTTTGATCTATTTACCAACTCATTTATCACTTCTGGTGATGAATGAAATATTTTATTTGCAATTTTTGAAGCTATAACAGACAATGGAGCACTAGGTAAATTTTTTCCTGCATATGACCATTTTGCTTTACTAAATGCTAAGTTCAATTCCTTTTCTATGCCCTGTTGCGCAAATTTTATTCTGTTTTCTAACTCAGCTTTAGCAATGAGATCAAATTTAATTTTTTCTTCTTCATTTTCTATTTGCGTTAAAGCAATAAACTCAATCGCTACGGATTTTAAACTTTCTAACGAAGAAACATTTCCTATTACAGCATAAGGAACTTGATCAACTAGCTTAGCAAGCTCCTCTGAAATACTTGGACTAGCAGGTATTAAAAAGCGCAAGAAAGCATTACCAGTTAAAGGTTCATTTTTTAAAGAATCTATTAATGTTGAATCCAATTTATTAACAAGTAAAGTATTTGCCCATCTCATAGTGCCACTTTTGTGATAATGAGTTGTAGCTAAAATATTTTGAGTAATATCACAAACATTCGTCCAATCAACCCCTTGGCTAACAGATTCAATGCGTTCTAATACCAAATTGTTAATATCAATATCGCTGCCTTGAAAAATAAACAAAGCATCATATCTTTGCCTAAAAATTACGACAGTCCATTTTTCTAGATCAGCTATGGCTTGTTCAACTTCACCTTCTGAAAAGCCTCTTGCAACAAAATAAGCTTGAACAAAACTTTTATAGGCATAGAGGTGATAGTGAAAACCAAAAATTGTTAGCAAAGCAACCAATTTGGTTATGGACACATGTAAATCAGTCCCATTATCTTCGCTACTAGCCCTATAAATAGCATCACAGCCTTCTAACCATGCTTTACTATCACTAGAGGTAATAATTAAATGATGTAGATTAAAGTGTAAGTAATCCCATAAAGCTTCCGGTTGATACAGGGATAGTTCTGATGAATTAGTTGAATAGCTTTCAGTAAGGAACTCTCTAAAGCCTAATTTTTCATGTGAGGCTAAAAATCCGAATAAACTACGTTCGTTCTGTGAAAATCGACGCCTAGATATGGGGCCGAGCAACAAACTAACAACAGGATCTAAAGGTAAAGTTGTTAGCAATGCATCAGCATTTCGATCTTGCTTTTCGAACGACATAGAAACACGGGTAACTAAGCTTTTATGCTTTGTTTCTAAAGACTTAGTTACCTCTGGATTTTTAGTGATTGAATCTCCTACTAAAACTAGGGATTCATCTATTGAAGGGTTAAAACTTAAGTCTCTATATCTACCTTGTACTTTTGCCCATTCTTTTTGGGACTTTACGTCTTTACTCTTTGCGTAATCTGAAAATGATTGATGTAAAAAACCAATTAACATAACAGAAGTTTTAGCTTGTTGAGCAATATCAGCTAAAGATTGAAATAAATATAGATCTTTATTTGATCGAGATTGAAAGTCTAAAGCCTTACCCATTTCATCAAGAAGAATTAATACCCCATCAGCCTTATCTTTAATTGCTAAAGTTGATTTAATCTCTTTAAGACATTGCTCATCACTAAGATGTCGAATTTCATCAATATCAAAGTCGATATTATAAGAGGTATATAAACTGGTTAAAATGGCATTTGCAGGAGCTTCAAGTCCGCAAACATGCTTAACCACTTTCCAACCACTTTTTACGTTAAAGCGACTAGTGAAATCATCTAGTAAACCGTTCGCCTTTTCAAACTTTTTAGTGGCATAAACACGTTCTTTTTTGTTTGGAGACAAAAGGTTAGACAAGTATAAGGCGAGTGTTGACTTACCTGAACCATAAGGGCCTGTTAAGGTGTAAGCTCTTTGTTCATTTCCTGCAAAATCCTTACTTAGTGTATCAAGAATATTTACAGCGGTTCCATGTAGGATAAAATCATCAATAAAAGGTTTAAAATCAGAAAGTTCGCTATCAATTCTAGTCGAACTTTTATAGCGTTGATTAATGTTTATAGGTAAAGAAGTCATATTAAATATTGCCGTAGAATTTATCTAAGTAGCTATCCGGAGAATCCATTGCTGTGCTTTTAACCTTCACTTGCCTTAGACCAAGTGAATCAATCCATGATATTTCACCTTTAGAAAACTCTTGTGCTTCATCTAGCTTTTGACCTAAACCACTTTCTGATAGCCTAAAGATACGCCCCGGCGAAGAAGGCTTAGTTAACAATGACTCAAAATCAATATTATTAACATTAGAGTCCTGAGTTTCTTGCTTCGTGAATCGAATTAATGCATAGATAAAAATCTGAATAGGTAGTTCAGGGCGTTCAATTAAGTCACTTACATAAAAGCCTGCACCATTATCTTGAATTAAATTCAACTCAGATAGAGGTGATGTAAAGTGATCTTCATCTATTGTTAATTTTTTCTTCACGGCAGTGCTTTTATACTTTTTACAATAAGTATTTAGAAAGCAATCAATATCTTTTTTAAGCGTGCTCTCATTTCCAATTTCATTAGTTACTAGTTTTTTAGCTGAATCAGCACAATCAACGACTAGCTTAGTTTTTTCGAAATGCTGCACATTAGAGTAATTGAAAAAATAGCGGTATGCGGTCAGATAATCATCATTAAAGTTAAGCCAGAAATGTAGAAGCCAAATTGAAGCTATGTGCTCCAAATATGGATCTTTTCCTTCACTGTCCATATTGCCAAACAAGTATTTACCTTCATCTGTCATTTCATGCTTGATCACACGCCCAGCACTTCTAGTCGTATCAATTATTTGAGTATATTCAGCCCAATATTTAATGGCTTTAACCATATTTTTACCAACACCAAAATTAATGATCGCATTTCTAATTTCCCCTTCATCATCTGAACTAGGGAATTTATCATTTGTTTTTAGGTAGTTAGCTGCTTTGTACAACCAACCATATCGTAAAGGAAAAGTGTCGTGTCCGGTAAATTTTGCTTCCATTTCGCTCTGTCTCTGGAGAAATTGTCCAGAGACAATAATATAGCTTTTTGCTTATCGAATAAAGATAAATTTTCAATGATACCTGTATATTTGCACAGGTGGCAATTACAAAAAACAAATAACATCATGGCAAAGTGTAAATATTTGATTTTAGTTGTATTTTGTATTGAATTCGTTAATGTATATCAATAAACTGAAATTAATATATTTGCATAATAACTGGTGAATCTATGCAGTATTGTTTAAGTGAACTTTTGTTAGTTTCAAGCTTATGATTTTGAAAATAAACATGAAAGGACACCGTGTTTTATATGTACTTTAAAAAGGATGACTATGTTACAACAAATTTTATCAAATTTTTCAGAGGATGAGTTACTTGCCTTTTTACCTAAAGAATCAATAGATTTTGCGGTTAGTGTTTCATCTGAAAATGCAGAGTTAAATAAAAAAAAGCTTGCGGGTATCGTTGCGTGTACTAAACAAGTTGAATTTATTTTTAATGATAAATTACGCGCCCTACTAATCGATCGGTTAAAGCCACAATTATTTATAGAATTATTTCCTGAATTTGAGCTTTCCCCCCATCAAGTTTTACCTAAGCATTATAGCGCGGCGATTAGTTGGGCATCTGAAGACTTATTAAAATTCTCAGAAAAAATTGGCTTACAAGAAATTTATGAAACCGAAAGTAGTAATGACTCAGAAGTCGATAGTATTTCTAGGGTTGAACCGAATTATGCTTTATACCCTTATCAGCAAGAGATTTCTCAAGACGTACTTTCTTCTTTAGCCTCAACATCTCGAAATAGAGTTCTAGTTCACTTACCGACAGGAGCAGGGAAAACCCGCACGGCCATGAATATTGCTTCTGAGCACTTAAGAGCCAATAAATCAAATGTCGTATTATGGTTAGCAGATAGAGAAGAGTTATGTTCACAGGCTTATTCTGAGTTTGAGAAAGCATGGCAATCACTTGGTAATAGAGCAACGTCTCTATACGGATTTTATTCCAACTCCAATGAAAGCTTAGGAGGAATCGACTCAGGCTTTGTTGTTGGCGGATTACATAAATTCTTAAGCTTGAGAGAAAATGATACGAGAAAGTTACAACTACTTTATAAAGAATTAAGAAAGTCCGTCACTATGGTAATTTTTGATGAAGCTCACAAGGCCATAGCTCCTAAATTTTGTGAAGTAGTTAACGACTTCATTTCTGGAGACGATTTCACTGCTGACCTTATTGGTCTAACAGCTACACCTGGCAGGAGTTATTCGGCTGAAGGCTTATCTGAAGAAGACAAGAAGTTAGCAGACTTTTTTTATAACAATAAAATATCTATGAAAATCTCAGGATATTTATCACCAATCGATTATCTAGTCGAAAATGGTTATCTCGCCAAAGCAAACTTCAAATCACTAAATTATGATCATTCAGGTATTTCAGCCTATGAGTTAAAAGACTCTGGTGGCTCAGATACAATGAAAGCCTTAGCCAATAATGTTGAACGTAATAAAATAATCATTAATACCGTCATGTCTGAGTGTGAACTTAGTTCACAAATCATCGTTTTTGCTTGTAATGTAGAGCATGGAATTAATCTCGCTACAGCGTTAGCTTATAAAGGGATTAAGGCCGCATCAATTGACAGTAAAAATGACTCGATTGAAAGTAGAAGAGCGAAGATAAAACAATATAAAGAAGGAAAACTACAAGTATTAGTTAACTTCAACGTGCTCACTGCTGGCTTTGACGCACCTAGAACTAATGTCACAGTAATTGCAAAACCTATGAATTCTTTAGTTCAATACCTACAAATGGCAGGGAGAGCAATGAGAGGGTTTAAAAGTGGCGGCAACAATGAATGCAATATTTATACGGTTATGGATGATATTCCTGAATTTCAAAGTGTCAATATCGCTTTTGAATACTGGAATGATATGTGGGTTACAAATGAGGAAGCAAAATGAGCAATAGATTTTTAAGTGCATCGACAGTAATAGAATCGTTAAGAGACAATGGTTATAACAATACAGCGTATGCTCTTGCCGAATTAATTGATAACAGCCTACAAGCAAAAGCAACAAGAGTTGAAGTTGGTTTTATTGAAGAGAAACTAGCTAAAAGAAAAAACTATACCGTTTCGGAAATATCCCTTTGGGATAACGGTAATGGTATGGATGCAGAAACATTGAGAGTTGCAATGCAATTCGGTGGAGGCACTCATCGTAATGATAGTTCTGGTATGGGAAAATTTGGCATGGGCCTGCCTAACTCATCTATTTCACAATGTAAAAGAGTAGAAGTTTGGAGTTGGCAAAAGGGTGGAGAGCCTCATTACACCTATCTAGATGTAGATGCCATGAAAGAAGGCACTCTAGAAGAAGTTCCAATGCCTAAAGTTTGCGCTATTCCATCAAAGTATGAAGAAGCTTTTTTTAATAAAAGACCTGAGTCAGGTACTTTAATTATTTGGTCAAAATTAGATAGACTAAGCTGGAAAACAGGCCAATCTATTTACCGTCATTGTGAACATCTAGTAGGAAGAATGTATCGTAACTTTATTTGCAATGACAACATAAAGATTGAAAGCCGAACTTATCGACCATCTGGCTCTGAAAAGCTAGACACATGGAAGATTGAAGTATTTAAAGCTAATGATCCTATGTATTTAAAAAAGAATACATCATTGCCTGTGTTGCCTGGTAGTTATAAAAATGAAGCTTTTTTCGAGTTAATGGATGAAGAAACTGTTTCAGTTGAGTTTATAAATGAAAGCGGTGAGCCGAAGCGAGATGATGTAACTATAACGACATCGATGGTTAAGAAAAGCATTGCAGATAAGATTTTAAAAAATACTGTAGGTAGATTAGGAGGAACAGAGTGGGGTAAGCACTGTAGCAAAAATGTTGGTGTTTCAATTGTAAGAGCTAACCGAGAGTTAGTATTAAGAGACTCCTTTCTAACGTCAGCCCTTCGGGAAAGCAAAGGCCGATTTATAGGTGTTGAAATATCATTTCCACCAAGTCTAGACGCTGTTTTTGGTGTAACCAATAATAAGCAAGATGCTGTTAAGTTAATACCATATGACATGAACTCTATTAGCTCGCAGGCAGGTTTTGATTCTGAGCAAGAGTATCTTCGAGATTTAGAAGAAAATTCAGACTCTTTACTTCAAGTTCTAAAAGTAGTCAGTATTGTCAAAAAACAAGTCTCAGCATTAACCAAATCTTTGGAAGCTATTAATGTCATCGGTAAAGGTGTTAAAGGCGTTGCGGAAACAAAAACGGTTGCAGAAGGAGCTGCGGGTAAAGCGACTCAAGGGTCTGTAAGCAGAGAAAAACATGGGCATAAAACGGAAACCATACAAGAAGAGTTAAAAAAAGAAGATGTTGTTGAACACCTTAAAAAGGCAGGTGGGATGACTCAAGATGAAGCTGAAAGTAAAGCTGAACGATTAATCCTCACAGGTAATCGTTTCTTAATTGAAGATGTTGCGAGAGACTCCGAAGCTTTCTTCGATGTTTCAACGAGTAAAGGATTAACACTCGTATTATTTAATACAAATCACGTATTTTATAAAAAATTAGTTAATAAGTTGGGTGAAGATGAGCTTGAAGTGATGCAAACAACAATTGCAGGTTTTGCTCGCGTCATGAATGAGACAACTGATGATAAACGGTTGAATTATTTAAATTCCGTTCGTCGTGAATGGGGACTTGTTATTAGTGAGTTTCTTGAAGAGCCATCGGATGATGATCTTGATGACTTCTAATTTCATCAATCAAACTATTAGGTAGATATGACGAGTTTAATTTCAAATAAAGAACTAACAATTAAGTTAGAGTCATGTCTTCCTGATTCAACAAAAGTTAATATCATATCAGCCTTTATCACTAAGCCAGCTTATCGCTGGCTTAGTGATTTAACTAAACTTAACTTACCTAAAATAACTTTAGTGGGTAGGTTTTTGCCCAAAGATTTTATAGATGGAGCTAGCAATATTGAGGCCATTAGAGAAAGTTTACTTTCTGGATATTCTGTTAAAGCTCTTTCAAATCTGCATGCGAAAATATATCAGGTAGATAATGATTTGATATTTACGGGTAGTGCAAATATGACAGGTAAAGGACTTGCGCTAATTGAAGAGTGCAATCTTGAAGCCTGTACAAAAGTAACTCCAAGCGATGAATCAATAGCTTTCATTGATAAGATAATAAACACTTCGGTTGAGTTAACTTTAGAGCGGTTGGATAAAATGCAAGTTTTTATCGAGGGTCTAACTTTTTCCACTGAACCAGACGTACCTGAAAATTGGCCTGAAGATATTATGCCAAAAATTCAAGATTTATTTGTCTCTGATTTTCCATTAGCAAAACCGGGTGAATCATGTGAAATATACCAGATAAACCCTTCTCTTGAATTCGCTATAATTGAATCGAATGAGGATGACTTTGACTATGCGCAGTCATTATTTAAAGGTTCTAAAGCATACTCTTGGCTAAAAACAATTTTGGTTGAGCACACAGGGGATAGAGATTTGGGCTTTGGGCATATCTCAAGGTTACTTCATAACGCACTTGCAGATGATCCAGCTCCTTATCGGCAAGAAATAAAAGGCCTACAGGCTAATTTATATTTATATCTTAAGCTTTATGCTCTAGATGAAATAGAAATATTTGTGCCTGGTAGAAGAAGCGAAATATTAAGGTATATAAATGCAATTTAAAGCTTTAGATTTGGATTACTTAAGCAAGCTAAAAGGTTATAAGTATAGGCAGTTAATTCGGGCAAGTGACCAAATACCTAGCTACAGTGGCATATATATCTGGCGATATTGGCCAGAACTTAAATCATTAAAAGTAGATGAATTTTTCAAATATATAGACGAGCTTAATGAAAACTTTCCAATTTATGAAGAGACTCTTGAAAATTCTAGAGCTTCTATTAAAGTATACAAAAAAGCCTTTGGTATTCAAAAAAGTGGAAAGATATTTGGTATTAGTGAAGATAATAAAAAAATAAAGGCACTTATAGAACAAGTTAAAGCCGATGAAGATTCAAGAAAAAAATTAGCTGATGTAATTCAATGTCTGATAGCTACTGCACCGCCCATTTACATTGGTAAAGCTGATAATATTAAAAAAAGGCTACAGGATCACTTTAATAAAGATACAGGTTTTTCCAAAAGATTAGAACACTCAAGTATCCCTAAAGGTGATATTTATATTTCATTTATCAAAGATCCAAATGAAACCATAAATCCAAGTTTTACAACGGGTATCGAAGAGATATTACAAAGAATAACTAATCCACCATTAACAAAAAGATATGGGTAAACTGGAATGATTAAAAAAAAGAAAAAATTATCTAGAAGTAAAAATACAGATAAAAGCTATAACTTTATTGAGCCTATTAGTTATTTTAAAAACGACTTCGGTAAAGTGAATGAAAATGTAGGGGTTTATTCACTAAATATCTCTTGTTCACAGTTATTAAAAGACTTTGAAATTTTTGAAGATATGAACAATGTTGAGAACTGGCCCATCAGTACACTCATACAAAGAGAATTAGATCATGATAGAGCTAAGAATATAGCTTTAGATTACCTATTAAAAGAGAATAATTTAAAATACTTCCCCCCCTTAACAGCAGTGTTGATACCTACTAATGATCAATACCATCCGACAGAAGATTACTTGCCTACCTCAGAGATTGAGCTTAAGTCATTTATTACAAAACACTTCAGAGGGATTAGCAAGTACACTGAAAATGATTTTGAAGAACCTATAGATATAGTGGGAGGACTCTATGATATTAAATTTGATGAGTTTCAGGGAGAGATCTCATGGGATAAATATAAGTTAACAGCCGTAATTATCGATGGCCAGCATAGGTTGAAGTCACTAAAGTGTGCTGCAAATATTGATAAATCTTTCATGGACGCAATGCTTAATGTAACGGTTATTGATCTTACCCAATTAAGTGAACAAAGAAAGGTTTCACCTACTAGTTTATCTAGAGATTTATTTGTAACTATTAATCATACACCTGAGCAAATTAGCGAAGCAAGATTATGCTTAATGGATGATAAGGATACATTATCAACTTTTACACAGGTATTAGTTGATGATGCAGATCCCGATAACTTGCCCGCAGTACCTCCTGAACTAATGGATTGGGATTGTGACGGAGGTAAGCACAAAGCTGAAAGCAGCTTAACGGGTGTGTTAGTTCTCAGACAAATAATAAATGCAGCTCTATTTGATGACATAAAGCTTAGTACTATTGATGATAGGCAGAACAAGAGAACAGTATCTAAATGGTTAACCAAAGTCGATGCTTGGTTATGTGTTGATGAGGTTATTGTTGAAAAATTAGAAGAGTCTGAAACTTTAAGAAAACGATTTGAGTTGGCTGAAGGAAAAGGAGGTGAATCTGATAGTGAAGATGAAGAAAGTTTATTTCTTTTTTCTTTTAGCAGTAAAGTATCAGAGTTACTGAAGCTACGTTTTAAAGAGCTTTATTTATCATCATTTCGACTTATTTACGATGAATTAGAACCATACGAAAATATAGTAAATATATCAAAAGACTATGGCGTATTAACAAAAAACAAGGAACTTAATAAATATTATCGTGCTTTTAAGGGGAGAAGACGTAAGTTATTAGATGAGAAGCTTGGGTTGCGAAATGAAATTGAAAAATATGAATTAGAGATGAAAAATAAAACCAAACTTAATGTTTTATATACTGTTATGGGGCAAAAATCAGTTTTTAAAGCTTTGTTTAGTAATTATATTTCTCAAGCTGAAACCTGTGAAGAAGCTATTCTTGAGGAAACTAACAATTTCCTAGAGAAATTCAATGATATTTATACAATAGTTACTGCTGAAGATTGTTATTCATCAAATGTTTTTTCGACTGAACTTACGCTAACAAGAGGGAAGAAAAAAGATGCTCTTGCCGTAGGCAGTTCATTTTGGAAAGGTATAATACTAAAATTAAATGGTGAATTAGATTACTCAAAAGCTGCAATTAAAATACTATCTACCTTTATTTGTGATTTGATGGATGCAAACGAAGAAGGTAAACCCTTTGAATTTACAAATAAATTAGAGTTAATTAGACGACATGCCTCTTATTTAAAAAAATTAGAGATCAAAGATGAAGACGATGAAAGGAATGTTCTTGCTAGACAGGTTGTTGTATCAAAAGAAAAATTGATCAATTCAATAATCTCAAAAAATAGCTAAGTTAAGTCTTTAACTTATAAGCCTTCACTACCAATTTATTTTGATTCAATAAAGATGAAAGTTGACTATAAGAGAGATTTTTATGGCCAACTTCAATTCTGGTAAGCTCTTTATCAAGGCGTTTATTAAACGCCTTTTGTTTTTTAAAATCATCAAATTTTTCATCAATATATTCAATTTTGTTTAATAAAACGGACCGTTTGTCTTCTATAATATAATCAAAAAAATCGACAGCTTGCTCGGCCATTTTTATTTTTACTCTTTCTTTGAGTTGAGGCAAATGCGTATTTCGGTCGGACCGATCAGTCACTTCGGTTTGAACCGATCACTTTTTTTCACTCTCTTTTTCATAGTTAATATTTATACCTAGTGATCGGATAGAGTCAAATTATTTTTTCTT
>MAAB01029286.1_pt1 | contig 14987 bp, 13 predicted proteins | sample 1115991 | NCBI WGS metagenome assembly MAAB01 (sample SAMN04961124, study PRJNA320927) | seawater metagenome | isolation source: sample BD02T18 sea water enriched with oil for 18 days | place: USA:Gulf of Mexico | collected 2013-07-27
CAAGCAGAAATAACCGATCCAGATGATATTGACGCGCTACTAGATTCAATGAACGTTGATGAAGCTGTTCCTTCTGAAGAAGATGCGCAAGCAGAAATAACCGATCCAGATGATATTGACGCGCTACTAGATTCAATGAACGTTGATGAAGCTGTTACTTCTGAAGAAGATGCGCAAGCAGAAATAACCGATCCAGATGACATTGACGCGTTATTAGATTCAATGAACGTTGATGAAGCTGTTACTTCTGAGGAAGATGCGCAACCAGAAATAACCGATCCAGATGATATTGACGCGTTATTAGATTCAATGAATGTTGATGAAGCTGTTACTTCTGAGGAAGATGCGCAAGCAGAAATAACCGATCCAGATGACATTGACGCGTTATTAGACTCAATGAATGTCGATGAAGCTGTTCTTTCTGAGGAAGATGCGCAAGCAGAAATAACCAATCCAGATGATATTGACGCGTTATTAGATTCAATGAACATAGATACTCCTGATAATAGCAAAGGGGTAACTAATACTGATGAGGCTGAAGAGGTTGTCCAAGAAGAAAATGATGCTAGCCAAGATGTAGTTCGTGAAACTGATATCAGTGAAAATAGGGCAAAAATTGAAAACTTAACCGAAGAGTATATTGGACCATTATTATCAGCCGATTTTAGTGAGATTATTGATAAAACATCAGAGAAAGAGTTAACAGAGCTTGAATCTGAGCAAGTTAGTGAAGATTCGATAAACGAAGAAGAATTAGATATTGATGCACTTATTGAAAATGTAGGACCATCAAATGAAAGCTCACTTGCAGAAGATCAAGATCTTATAGAAGAGGCGTTTGATATCGGAGATGATTTAGTTTCCGAGACTTTTGATGAAGATACTCTAACAGAATTATTACAGGATAAAGAAACAGGGCATGCAATTGAATTATCTCCTGATTTTTCAGATCAAAATGTACTGGCTGATTTACTAAATGAAAATAATGAAGATGGTGAAAGCCAAGTAGTTGAAGCAAGTGAAATAAATGATATTCAAGAGTTAGATAATTTAAATTTTGATGAACTCTTGGCAAATATTGAAGAAGAGTCTAGTGTTGCCAACCAAGTCGCTAATTTTAATCAAACATCCACTACAAATGATGAAATAACTCTCGAAGACTTTGATAATTTCAACCCGAATGCCAGCTCTGTTACAAGTGATTATGCAGAGGGTAGTAATGATGAAGAAAACTTTGTTTCTGTTGATTCCTTACTTTCGGCTAGTCAAGGTGAAGTTAGTTCAGATGAGCCATATGAAAAAGCAAATATAGATGTGGGGTTAAATGAGTTTCCAGAATTTACCCATGATGTTAACCCAATCGATGTTGATATTGATGAAAATGGTATCGCAGCTAAACTTGATTTAGCCAAAGTTTATCTCGAAATTGGTGATGAAGATAATGCGCAGGTAATTTTAAAAGAAATTATCAAGCTAGGCGATCCTCAGCAACAAGCAGAAGCCCAAAATTTATTAAATGACTTCTAATATCGCACAAACAGGATTGGCATAGCGCAGTAAAATAATAGATAATGCGCCACTTTGACTTAAGAGGTTTGCATGCGTTATGCATTAGGCATCGAATACGATGGTAAAAATTATTGTGGCTGGCAAAGGCAAAAAAGTGTAATCAGTGTACAGCAAAAACTTGAACAAGCATTGTCGAAGATAGCTGATGAATCTATAGACGTTGTTTGTGCAGGTCGTACAGACACAGGTGTAAACGCGACTAATCAAGTTATTCACTTTGATACCACCAGAACACGCAAAGATGTAGCTTGGACCTTAGGTGTAAATACCCATTTACCTAATGATATAGCAGTAACTTGGGTTAAAGCAGTTAATGATGATTTTCACGCCCGCTTTAGTGCCACTGCTAGGCGATATCGTTATATTATTTACAATAATAAATTACGCTCTGCTATTTTAAGCCACGGAATTAGCCACTGTCATCAATACTTAGATGAAAAATTGATGCATCAAGGTGCACAATATCTTGTGGGTAAACATGATTTTACGTCATTTCGCACCGTGCATTGTCAATCACACTCCCCAGTTCGCACAATAAAGCACTGTGAAATAACGCGTCAAGGCGAATACATTATTGTAGATATAAAAGCCAATGCTTTTTTACATCATATGGTGCGAAATATTGTAGGTAGTTTAATGCGTGTAGGACAATCACAAGAAAGTACAATTTGGATTAAAGAAGTACTTGAACTTAAAAATCGTTGTATGGCAGGCATAACAGCCCCGCCAGAAGGATTATATTTTGTTGAAGTTGATTATCCAGAGCAGTTTAATTTACCTAAAAGGCCGTTTGGCCCACTTTTTTTAAGTTAATAGCATAATTCATGCAATTAATTAACAAAACAGACCAGTTTTTTATATAAAATATAGGTTAAAGTGTGTTCTAATTCTCGGTTATATTTGTTATCACATTCTACTTAACTTTTTTATGAAGCTTTTTCATCAAAAAGTTGATTTATATTCGTTGCAATAGGCAAAAATAAAATTATGAGCTGGATTGAAAAAATTCTCCCAAAAGCAAAATCTACCCAAAAGCGTAATATTCCCGAAGGAGTTTGGAGTAAGTGTTCTTCATGTAATGCTGTGCTCTATAAAGTTGAGTTAGACAGACAGATTTCTGTTTGCCCAAAATGTGATCATCATATGCGCATTAGTGCACGTAAACGCATTGATAGCTTTCTTGACCAAGATAATCGTCAAGAGTTAGGCGAAGAGTTCGAAGCACAAGACATTTTAAAATTTAAAGATTCTAAGCGTTATAAAGACAGATTAAGTGCTGCTCGCAAAAATACAGGTGAAAAAGACGCCTTAGTTGTGATGAAAGGTGAGCTTCATGGTATACCTGTTGTTGCTGCCGCATTTGAGTTTTCATTCCTCGGTGGCTCGATGGCATCGGTTGTTGGTGCACGCTTTGTTAAAGGTGTTGAATATTGTTTAGAGCATAATGTCCCCTTTATTTGCTTTTCTGCTAGTGGTGGGGCTCGAATGCAAGAGGCATTGTTTTCATTAATGCAAATGGCAAAAACTAGTGCTGCATTAGCAAAGATGAGTGAAAAAGGCTTACCCTATGTTTCAGTATTAACTGATCCAACCATGGGCGGAGTTTCAGCAAGTCTTGCCATGCTAGGAGACATTAATATTGCAGAGCCAAAAGCGTTAATCGGTTTTGCTGGCCCCCGTGTTATTGAACAAACTGTACGTGAAAAATTACCTGAAGGCTTTCAGCGCAGTGAGTTTTTATTAGAGAAAGGTGCGATTGATATGATTGTTGATCGCCGTAACATGCGTGAAACATTAGCCCGTATGTTAGCTAAATTTATGGGGCAAGCTAGCCCTTTATAGGTTAAGAGTAAAAAGTCATAAGCAAGAGAAGTAGCGAGTCGCGAAGCATAATACCAAATAATATGTTGTCTTCGTAACTCGTGGCTATAAACTCGAGACACAGGCTAAATTATGTCACAACATTTTGAAAGCCACTCTAAAGATTTTAAAAGTCTTAACGAGTGGCTTTGTTATTTAGAAACTATCCATAATACCGAAATTGATCTTGGCCTATCTCGCATTAGCCAAGTTGCCAAACGCTTGCATATTGATTTTACTTTTGCTCGTGTTATCACCGTTGCTGGTACCAACGGCAAAGGAACTACTTGTGCATTTTTAGAAAACGCTTTGCTTGGTGAAAAGGTTAATAGCCAAACAGATCATGCTCAACAACAAAAGGTCGCTGTTTATTCCTCGCCGCATATTGAGCATTTCAACGAACGATTACGAATCAATAAGTGCGATATTTCAGATCAATCGCTTATCACCGCTTTTGAAAAAATAGAAATAGCAAGAGGCGAAATATCTTTGAGCTATTACGAGTATACGACCTTAGCTGCTTTTCTTGTACTTATGGATGTTAAACCAGACGTTATTATTTTAGAAGTGGGTTTAGGCGGTCGTCTTGACGCTACCAATATTATTGATGCCGATGTAGCTGTTATCACTACTATTGATATTGATCATCAGGCCTTTCTTGGCAATGACCGAGAAACTATTGGTTTTGAAAAAGCAGGTATTATGCGTGGTAATCAGCACATTATCATTGGTGATCCAAATTCGCCGAAATCAGTGTTAAATTATGCTAAAAAAGTAAACGAAACCATCGCAACTAAAAATAAAGTTCAAGCGTTTAGTAAAATAAAAGCACGAAACACAGATTTTTGTATCACAAAGCAAGATTTATCTAACAATCGAGACGAACAACGTTGGCAATGGCAGTACATTGAAGTAGATGAAAGTGGTAGTAAAACTGAATTTAATTTGAATAACCTGGTTAATACACATATTCCTAAAGACAATGTTGTTACAGCATTAATGGTGTTAAAACAGCTAGATGTTAGGTTAACTACAACGAAAGTGAATGCGTTAATAGAACAAACACAAGTTGCTGGTAGAACTGAGTTATTTAAATATAATGAGCGTCAAGAGAGTCGGATCAAACGGCAATGTGATGTCATGCTCGATGTCGGTCATAATCCTCATGCGGGACGATATTTAGCAAAAAAATTAGCTCAGTTTAAAGCTCAAAATCGATATCAGCGAATTATAGCGGTAGTTGCCATGTTAGCAGATAAAGATATTACTAATACCTTAGCTCCTTTTAATGAAATAGTTGATGATTGGAACGTTGCTCCATTAACTGTACCAAGAGCAGCGACGTCTCAACAGATGATAAAAGAGCTGACTCTCTTTACTAAATCTATCAATTGCTTTGACAATATCACTCAGGCATTTAAAATGGCTAATCTTAAAGCTGAATCGACTGATTTGATTCTTGTTTTTGGCTCTTTTTACACGGTTGCCGAAATTAGGAAGCTTTTGATTTAGATTATAGTTTATAGTGTATAGCTTAAAGTTACTTGGAGTCTCGTTTGTCTACACCGTTTCAAAATCGCCTTGTTGGTACTATCATCGTTGCAGCCGCAATAATCATTTTTTTACCGGATGTGCTTGATGGTAAAAAGAAATCTAACCAAACTGACTTCGACGCAATTCCTAAAGCGCCAACTTTTACAGGAAAAATGACCAAAAAATCATTCCCAGAAGAAAATTTAGTTTTAAAAGAAAAACCGGTTGTTTACAATGAGCAGGCAAAAGATGAACAGTTGGTAACAAGTAATGAAACGATTAATATTAATGATCAAAAAGCAAAAGTTACTCCTGCAACTAAAGCAAAAAAAATTAATAACAATACAACTTCAAAAGCTAAAAATAAGTCAGCAATTGAAAAGCCAGTATTAGGAAATCAGCCTGTTAGGGCAATCAATAAACAGGCTTGGGTTATACACCTTGGCAGTTTCAAACATAAGAGTAATGTTGCTGAATTAGTTGATAAATTAAAAAACAATGGCTATACAGTTTATACTAAACCGATTCAAACCAAGAAAGGCACGTTAACAAAAGTCTTTGTGGGGCCTGAATTAATTAAAGCATCTTTAACAAAAAAACTTCCAGCATTGAAAAAGTTGACTAATGTGCAAGGTAAAGTTGCTCGTTTTTATCCGACTAAATAAGTGAAAAAGGTTAGGTATTTACAATTTGATTCTGGTAGAATGCGCGCCATTAAACTCATGATACTTCAATTGTCTGATACGAGCGTTTCGAAGTAACATGAGTATGTTAAATGAGAAACTTAATTTATGGTTTGGATAGATTACGCCATTTTAGCAGTAATAGGGTTATCAACACTGATTAGTTTGGTGCGAGGCTTTGTAAAAGAAGCGGTATCATTAATTATTTGGATCAGTGCCTTTTTTATTGCCAGTACCTTTTATGCTAATCTAGCCAATCTTCTTACCAATATTTCTGATCAATTCTTGCGAAATGCAGCAGCAAGCGCAATTTTATTTATAACCACTCTAGTCTTGGGCGCTTTAGTTAATTACCTTATTGGGCAGTTAGTAAGCAAAACAGGGCTATCTGGTACTGACCGTGTTTTAGGTCTAGTATTTGGTGCATTACGCGGCGTGTTAATTATCAGTGCTTTGTTATTCTTTATGGATGCCTTTACAGGTGCTGCAACAAGTGATTGGTGGAAAAGTTCACAACTAATACCTGAATTCAGATTAGTTGTTGAATGGTTTTTTGAGTATCTCAAGCAATCATCAAGTTTTCTAACATAATGTTAATTATTTAAATTATTAACTAAGTTTCAAGCGGAGAAAAATTCATGTGTGGTATTGTTGGTATTGTCGGTAAAACCCCTGTTAATCAATATTTGTATGACGGATTAACTGTGTTACAGCATCGCGGACAAGATGCTGCCGGTATTGTTACGATTCATGACAATACATTTCGCCTTAGAAAAGGCAATGGCCTAGTAAAAGATGTGTTTCATACTCGCCATATGATGCGTTTACAAGGCAATATTGGTATTGGCCATGTCCGTTATCCTACGGCAGGCACTTCTAGCTCATCTGAGGCGCAACCTTTTTATGCTAACTCTCCTTACGGAATATCCTTAGCTCATAATGGAAACTTAACTAATGCAGATGAGTTGAAGCATTGGCTAAATACCGAAGCTCGCCGTCACGTAAACACAACATCAGATTCTGAGTTATTATTAAATATTTTAGGTCATGAATTACAACAAAGTGCTAATGTAGCTTTAACGCCAGATGATGTTTTTACAGCCGTTGCAAATGTTCATAAACGTGTTCGTGGTGCTTATGCTACTGTTGCGTTAATTGTTGGTTATGGCATGGTCGCTTTTCGAGATCCAAATGGCATTCGCCCTTTAGCTTTTGGTAAACGTGAAACTGAAAACGGCATTGAATATATGATTGCGTCTGAGTCAGTTGCCCTTGATGCTTGTTCATTTGAATTTGTACGTGATGTGGCTCCTGGTGAAGCAATATTTTTCTCTGAAAGCGGTCAAATTCATAGCCAACAGTGTTCTGAAACCCCAAGGTATAGCCCGTGTATTTTTGAGTTTGTTTACTTTGCTAGACCCGACTCAACAATTGATAAAATGTCTGTTTACGCATCTCGTGTTGAAATGGGAACTAAGCTTGGTGAGAAAATAGCCAAAGAGTGGGATGATATCGATATTGATGTTGTTATTCCTATTCCTGAAACATCATGTGATATTGCGTTACAGATTGCAAAGCAATTAGAGTTACCGTACCGTCAAGGTTTTGTGAAAAACCGTTATATTGGTCGTACTTTCATCATGCCAGGTCAGGAACAACGTAAGAAGTCTGTTCGCCAAAAGCTCAATGCTATTGGCACTGAATTTAAAGGCAAGAATGTTTTACTCGTAGATGACTCCGTTGTGCGCGGTACAACATCAGAGCAAATTATTGAAATGGCTCGTGCTTCTGGCGCTAAAAAAGTTTACTTTGCCTCTGCTGCACCTGAAGTACGCTTTCCAAATGTTTATGGTATTGATATGCCAAGTGCAAATGAGTTAATAGCACACGGCCGTGATGTTGATGATATTTGTGACTTAATCGGTGCAGACAAACTAATTTTCCAATCTATTGAAGACTTAGTTTCAGCGGTAAAATTGGGTAATCCTGAGATAAAGAGTTTTGATACATCGGTATTTGATGGCGTTTATGTCACTAACGATATAGACAATGCTTATTTAGAGAAACTTGATGCACTGAGAAATAACACCAGTAAAGAAACGTCGGACAAAAATGCAGATTCAATTATTGATATGCATAATGAAGGTGCTGAATAAGTATAAGTTTCGAGTAAAAAAATAGCGAGTAACGGTTGAAATCGTTACTCGCTATTCGTAAGATCGAAACTATCTAAGGCATATACTCAGGACCAAATCCCATAGTCCACATTACTGCACTAAATGCCATAATGCCTACGAGTAAAACTAAACCACAAGTTACTACTGAACTTGAATAAATAAAGCCTTTCTCTTCAGGAATATTCATCATTATAGGCACGCCAGAATATAATAAATATACTGAATAACAAACAGCGGCTAGTCCTGCTAATGTAACAAACCAAAGTACAGGAAATAAAGCTGTTATGCCAGCCATTAATATAGGTGTTGCTGTATATGCTGCAAGCTCTAAGGATTGAATGAAGCTTGGTTTTGAATCAAACGTTTTTGCCATCCACTGAATCAAATATGCTAGTGCAAACACCCCTGTAACTAAAGCACAATACATGGCAATAGCCATTAATTGAGCGCTACTTTGGCTTATTTTTATTGGATCGCCAACACCTATTGTCCAACCTATATGCGCTGCGGCATAATAACCACAAATAGCAGGAATTAACGCCACTACTAAAATATGCATCATACTATACATTAAACTTTCATGACGTTTTTCAATTGTTTGCCATTCGTCCTTTGGATGAGCGTATAATCCCCAAATATGATTTAATATCATAATAACTTCCTCTTGCAGACCCCAATAAATTATTTAGCTATTTGCTCGTTGAGCTTATTTTTATTTGCTAAATATACGTTCGACGTTAATAATTTTTATTGTCGATATCTTATTTATGAAAGATGGCAGGGCATTCGTCAAGTCTTGATTGGAAAACAGGCCGGAAAACATGAAAATAGTTTGTTTTTATATTTAATATAAATAAAAACTATTCTTCTTATCGTTTATAGGTATAAGAACAAGAATCATTATTATTTATTATTCAGAGTGATTTCCCTTGCTAAGAAATTTTTACTCTGACAATTCTCATTATTTCAATATCAAAACTTGCAATTGTCTCATTGTCTGGATAATAAGTAATATTTACTCGTTGCCCTTTAAGACTTTTATATAGTTTTTTACGTTTATATTTGAAAGGCACATCAATATTATCAAGCATAAGCGTGTTTAAAACCCAATCATCTGACTCTCGCTGTACATGAGAAATTACTTTAATATCATCAGTGTGAACTAGTTTTTCATGCTGCTCAATTAGTTGCTTTGCTTCTTTATTGGCAGGGGAGTTATCTCTAAATATATTGGCCATGGCTTGATCAAAGTCAGTGAAATTAAAGGTTTTACTAGTATCTCAGTAAATTGCCTTTTAAAATAGTGTCAATACCCATTTACTTTTTGTAAGTATAATTAATAAGAAATATATTCATGCAAAAAAACGCTGATTTACTCGCACCTATTCAAAAATTTTTACAATGTGAAACTCCTGATGCTTGGATTGAAAAAGCAAAGCAAATAGAAAACTTGCCGATTATTCTAAGGGATCACTTGGCTTGTGAATTAAAAGCAGGTCAAACGGCAATGTTTTTAATTCGAAAATATGCCGTTGATAAAGAAAGTAGCAAGATATTGTTTGAGTGGTTTAAACCCTATGAAGACTTTTTATATCGAAAGCAGGGGAGCTTGCAGTCACTGGCGAACAAAAATAACTTAACGAAGTCTATTCTGCCAAAAAACAATTCACCCTATAGCCAAGATTTAATTGATAAAATGGTTTTGCTTATTAAAGAAGAGTTACACCACTTTTATCAAGTGTTAGAGATTATGGTAAACCGAGATATTCCTTTTGATGGTATAACGGCAGGGCGCTATGCTAAGGGCATGATGAAACATGTTACTACTTATGAACCAAATGCCTTAATTGATAAGTTAATTATTGGCGCTTATATTGAGGCGCGATCTTGTGAACGTTTTGCTAAATTAGCACCGCATTTAGATGATGATTTAAATAAGTTCTATGTATCTCTATTGCGTTCTGAAGCTCGCCATTATCAAGATTATTTAGCGTTAGCACAGCAAGTAGCCGGTGAAGAGGGAGATATTAGTGAACGTGTTACTCATTTTGGAAAAGTTGAAGCAGAATTAATCACTAGCCCAGATGAAGACTTTAAGTTTCATTCAGGCTTTCCTGTATAAATTATAAGCTTATTTGTCAGTCTGACAGAATGCTTGGCTTAGTAACTCCATACTTGTAGGGGTTACTTTTAACCAAGCTCCTTGTTCATACCAATCACCTAAAACAATCCGCTGTGCTTCTTTGTTATTTGCTGTTAATTCATGAATAGCAGGTCGATGAGTATGACCATGGATTAATAGTTGGCTTTGATAGCTTTCAAGACAGTTCACAACCTCTTCAGGGGTTACGTCCATAATATCTTGAGATTTAGTCGCGGTAGCGGCAGCACTTTTTTTACGGTAGTTAGCGGCAATTTTTTTACGAACAAATAGAGGTAAGGTTTTTATCATTGCTTGCCACCACCATGAACGAGACTTTGTGCGAAATTTTTGATAAGCAATGTCGCGAGTGCAAAGGGTGTCACCATGCATAATGACAACGTTTTGGCCGTATAAATCAATTAAATCAACTTCAGACAATAAAGTCATGGCTGATATTCGGGCAAAATGTTTTCCTAATAAGAAGTCACGGTTGCCATGAATATAATAAATGTTAGTGCCAAAGCTAGATAGTGTCGTCAATGCCTTGGCTATAGTGGCTAAATAAGCACTGTCATCATCATCCCCAATCCAAGCCTCAAATAAATCGCCAAGAATATAAAGCGTTTGTGCCTGTATTGCTTCATTTTTCAAAAAGCGCAAAAAACAGGCGGTAATATCAGGCCTGTTCTGTGCTAAATGTAAATCGGCAATAAAATATGTAACGGGTTCATTGATGCTTGGCATTGATGATTACTTCTAAGTTGCTAGTTATTCAACAATGGCTGATTCAATGACAATATCGTCTTTTGGTACGTCACCATGGCCGTGCATATTGCCTGTTTCAACTAAAGCCATTTTGTCTACCACGTCCATACCTTCAACTACTTCACCAAACACACAGTAACCCCAACCTTGAACTGACTCATTTTTAAAATCTAAAAAGTCGTTATCAGATAAATTGATAAAAAATTGTGCTGAAGCAGAATGTGGTTCTTGAGTACGGGCCATAGCTAATGTGCCACGCTTGTTACCTAAGCCATTATTTGCTTCGTTTTGAATGCTAGCGCGTGTTTCTTTTTCTTCTAAACCGGGAGCAAAGCCGCCACCTTGCGCCATAAAGCCTTTAATCACACGGTGGAAAACAGTGCCGTTGTAGTGACCTTCTTCAACATATTGTTGAAAGTTTTTCGCCGTTACAGGTGCTTTATCAAAGTCTAATTCGATTTTAATATCACCAAGGGTTGTTTTGAAAATAATCATAGGGTTCTCGTCTACATAAAAAAATTAACAGAATTGTACGCTAAGTTAAGATAAAGTGCATCTGCTATGGTGATTCAAAGGCACGCTTGAGGTACAATCCATTTTTAATGTAGATAATCATTTTATTTAACTGGAGTCGTAAACCCTCATGTTACAGATATACAATACTTTAACCCGTAAAAAGGAAGCTTTTATCCCTATTAACCCAGGTAAAGTAGGTTTGTATGTTTGTGGTTGTACCGTTTATGACTTATGCCATATTGGTCACGCGCGCACTTATATCAGTTTTGATAATATTGCCCGTTATATGCGTTTTTCTGGACTAGAGGTTAATTATGTTCGCAACATTACAGATGTTGAAGATAAAATTATTAATCGAGCCAGAGAAAATAATGAAACACCAGATGAGCTAACTGAGCGAACTATCGGTTATATGCATGAAGACTTTGATGCCTTGAACATGGCTCGCCCAGATCTTGAGCCTCGCGTGACAACGCATATGGATGAAATCATTGCAATGATTGAGACATTAGTGACGAAAAAACATGCTTATATTGCTAATGCTGACAATAACGCTAATGTTACGGGCAAGGGGGATGTCTTGTTTGACGTTTCGAGTTATGCTGATTATGGCAAATTAAGTGGTCAGAATTTGGAGCAGTTACAAGCAGGCTCAAGAGTCGATGTTGACCAATCAAAAAATAATCCATTAGATTTTGTATTATGGAAATCAGCCAAACCCGGTGAGCCGCATTGGTCATCACCATGGGGTGAAGGTCGACCAGGTTGGCATATTGAGTGTTCAGCAATGAATGCAAAAGAGTTAGGTAATCATTTTGACATTCATGGTGGCGGTTCAGATTTACAATTTCCTCATCACGAAAACGAAGTCGCACAAAGTTGTTGTGCTCTTGATACCCCGTATGTAAATTACTGGATGCACACTGGTATGGTACAAGTGGATCAAGAGAAAATGTCTAAATCTCTTGGTAATTTTTTCACTATTCGTGATGTGCTTGCCCAATATGATGCTGAAACTGTTCGCTTCTTCTTAACCACGGGGCATTATCGAAGCCAGTTAAATTACTCAACTGATAATTTAAGTCAGGCAAGAGCATCATTAGAGCGTATTTATACCGCACTAAGAGATGTTAAAGTCAGTGAAGATATTGTTTTAGATAAAATGTCGCCTTATGTGCAGCAGTTTTGCCAAGCCATGGATGATGACTTTAATACCCCACAAGCGATTGCGGTATTATTTGAAATAGCCAAAGAACTTAATGTAGTAAAAGATCAAAACATCGAACAAGCTGAAAATCTTGCCGCGACTTTAAAAATATTAGGTGGTGTTATTGGTTTATTACAACTTGAGCCAGAAAGCTTTTTGCAAGGGCAAAACGATGATGATGAAGTCGCGATTATTGAAGCGCTTATTGTGCAACGTAATCAAGCACGAGTTGACAAAAACTGGGCGCTTGCGGATGAAGCAAGAGATAAGTTAAATGTTATGAATATTGTGCTAGAAGATAGTGCAGGTAAAACGACGTGGCGTAAGGCGTAGATAAGTTACGCGTTAACAGTTACAAAGACATCATACTGAGCGTGTCTTTGTAACTCGCAACTTTTCATGTTAGAAATTTAAGGTCTACTTCCCAAATTGCTCACAGGCAATTAATGTATTTTCAATCAAGCTGGCAACGGTCATTGGACCAACGCCACCGGGAACGGGTGTAATAAAAGCGGCTTTGTCTTTGGCGACATCAAAATCCACATCACCAACAAGTTTTCCGGAAGCTAAACGATTGATACCTACATCAATAACAATAGCGCCATCTTTAATCCATTCTCCAGGAATGAAAGAAGGTTTACCGACAGCGACCACAATTAAGTCAGCGTTTCTAACCTTTCCTTCAAGATCTTTGGTAAATCTATGCGTTGTAGTAACTGTGCAACCAGCAAGCAATAGTTCTAGCGTCATCGGGCGGCCCACAATATTCGATGCACCAACAACTAATGCTTCTAAACCATGAGGTTTCACATTTGTTGACTCTATTAGCTCCATAATCCCTTTTGGTGTACAAGGGCGTAAGCCAGGTTGGCGTAAAGCAAGTTTGCCAACGTTAGAAGGATGAAAACCATCAACATCCTTTTCAGGGTGAATATGTTCGATTATTAAATTAGCATTTAGTCCCTCAGGTAAGGGAAGTTGCACTAGAATGCCATCAATAGTCTCATCATTGTTCAATTCATCAATCAGTTGATATAAGTCGTTTTGTGAAGTGGTTTCTGCTAAGTCGTAAGAACGAGAAATAAACCCTACCTCTTCACAAGCTTTACGTTTGCTACCCACATAAACTTGAGAGGCTGCATCGCAACCAACTAATATAACAGCTAGTCCAGGGGCTCTTTGACCGTTATGAACACGTTGGTTAACTTTTTCTTTTATAGAATCGCGAAGTTTTTTGGCAATAGCTTTGCCGTCAATCAATGATGCCGTCATAATAGTTAACTGTAACCTTGAATAAATTAATGAGATAAATGGGCTAGTAAAATCCGCGCTATTTTGACATAAACCCTAAGCTAGTTATAGCTAAGAGTTAGAATAAATTTTCATGAAAAGGATAAATAACTGTATCAGATAAGGATATAGTTAAAGAAAACGTTTTTGCTTCTATACTTTATCAGTTTTCGATACTAATTAAGCAACTTGCATTAAAAGTGAACGAACACGTTTTTTTTTATAAAAAAGGTTTGACTGAGCCCGCGCAACTCGGTAATATCCGCACCCGTTGAAAGCAGCTAATTTTTTAACTTGTTTTGAACGAATGTCGGTGATTAGCGCAGCTTGGTAGCGCACTTGGTTTGGGTCCAAGGGGTCGCAAGTTCGAATCTTGCATCACCGACCACTTTTTCTTTCTTGTTTAAATGAAAGAGCAAGTGTTGGTTTGGGTGTTATCAAGTTCAGTCGAAAATTTGAATCTTGCATCACCGACCACTTTTCTTTCTCGTTTGTATGAAAGGGCAAGTGTTGGTTTGGGTGTTATCAAGTTCAGTCGAAAGTTTGAATCTTGCATCACCGACCACTTTTTCTTTCTCGTTTGTATGAAAGGGCAAGTGTTGGTTTGGGTGTTATCAAGTTCAGTCGAAAGTTTGAATTTTGCATCACCGACCACTTTTTATTTTCTTTAAAAGAAAATAAAAATAATGCTTTTGTAGGTAATGTGCGCCCTTAGCTCAGCTGGATAGAGCAACGCCCTTCTAAGGCGTGGGTCGCAGGTTCGAATCCTGCAGGGCGTGCCATACTTAAAAAAGTAATAGTGTTATGGTGGCTATAGCTCAGTTGGTAGAGCCCCGGATTGTGATTCCGGTTGTCGAGGGTTCAAATCCCTTTAGCCACCCCATCTTTCACTTTGGTGTAGTTAATACATTAAAGTTTTAGGAAAGTGATAGAAAATCGGTGATTAGCGCAGCTTGGTAGCGCACTTGGTTTGGGTCCAAGGGGTCGCAAGTTCGAATCTTGCATCACCGACCACTTTTCTTTCATGTCTTTCATGTCTTTCATGTCTTTCATGTATTTTGTGATATCTCGTGTTGTTGATGTGGCATACCAAGCATTGGTTTGGGTGTTATCAAGTTCAGTCGAAAGTTCGAATCTTGCATCACCGACCACTTTTCTTTCATGTCTTTTGTGATATCTCGTGTTGTTGATGTGGCATACCAAGCATTGGTTTGGGTGTTATCAAGTTCAGTCGTAAGTTCGAA
>MAAB01007575.1_pt1 | contig 14976 bp, 17 predicted proteins | sample 1115991 | NCBI WGS metagenome assembly MAAB01 (sample SAMN04961124, study PRJNA320927) | seawater metagenome | isolation source: sample BD02T18 sea water enriched with oil for 18 days | place: USA:Gulf of Mexico | collected 2013-07-27
ATAAACCATTTAGGCTGCATTGCATCAAAATCTTGTCTTAAGTGTTGAATTAAGGATTGCGATGAATCAAGCACATAATCCTGACCCTTAATACGTTTAAACACAACCCAATGCCAAAAAGACGAGCCTCCTTGTTCATAATATTTTATGGCGAGCAAAGCGATATCAGGCAAGCCTTGCCAATCCACAAAAGGCCTCTCTTGCTCATGTGTTTTAACTGAATAGTGATCTAATAAAAGACGTACATAAGCGGTATCAGAATAAAGTGCATTGTCATCTGCATAGATACCTAACAGATTAGCTTGAGCCTTAACCTCCTGGTAACCTAATCCTAGAATATTGGCGACTGAGGCAATCCCACAACCGGTCACGTCTTCTTGCTTAATAGGACTGAGCACTTCTAACTTTTGTTTTGCCATTTCTGATCTCATTAACGTCAATTTAAACCGTCTCAGCCTCTATTATGAACGACTGCTTTAGCCGCTCTTTCAGCATCTAGTAAGATGCGTTTTCGCTCTAAGCCCCAACGATAGCCCCCCATAGTACCATCGCCTCTTAATACCCTATGACAGGGGATCAAAATGCCAATACGGTTTTTTGCGCAAGCCGTCGCGACAGCACGAAATGCTTTGGGTTTATCTATGCCATTTGCCACATCAGAATAGCTCAATACGTCCCCTTCTTTAATACTTAACAGGAATTTCCAAACCGTCACCTGAAAAACAGTCCCTCTCATATCTAAAGGCAGATCAGGCCTGGGTGCTGCTTGGCTAATATGCTGATTAAGCGCTTCGATCCAGTTATCTAGTTCAAGGGTATCTTGAGCATGGCTTGGAATTAGCTCAGCCGCTGAAAATTCAGATTGCATTTGTTCAATTAGACTCGCTTCACTCTCACCAAACTGTGCGAAACAAACCCCTTTTTGCGTGGCAGCCATGGCAATAAGACCCAAAGCACTCTTAACAAATGCATAATAAATCAGCTCACCTCTGCCCCCTGCTCGATAAACTTTTGGATTCATGCCTAAATGCCTTGTTGCCTCTCCATATACTCGGCTAATGGAGCTATAACCAGAAGCAAATATGGACTCTGTAATACCCTCTCCTGCCTGTAAGGATAGTTTGAATTGTTCCATCCTTAGACCATCTTGATAAACCTTGGGAGATAGACCAAAAGCTATTTTAAAACGGCGCTGTAACCAGGATGAAGACAGGCCCGACACATTAGCCAGCTGCGTTAATGATAAGCTCTCATCTAGATGCTTCTCTATATATCGAGCGACATTAACTAGGCGCTCTACTTCAAGCATATCCTTATTCGGATGGCAGCGTTTACAGGCACGAAAGCCAGCTAACATGGCTAACTCATTCGAGCAGAAGTATCTAATATTTTGAGGGTTCGCTAAACGTGAGGGGCAAGCGGGTTGACAAAAAACGCCAGTAGTCACGACCCCATAAACAAACTGGCCATTAAAGTTTTCATCCCTGTCTTTAATAGCTTGCGCCATGTCTCGCTCTGTTGGCATCGTCATGAAATCACCTACTTTTCTATATAAAAAGACTGATTAATTAAGCCTAAATACTCTAGTAAAATTAGATTAGAAACCATCCGATTCTTGCACTGTAATTTTATAGATAACATTTGCATAGTTTGATAGCTGACAAGTCTAGCTTAGTTACCGCCTATTAAGGCTTTCCTATAGTTAAGCTTGTTTCAACTGCCACGCGCTCTTATAAAAAATCACTGATAAGTGGAAATAAGTTTCTTAACCGGAATCAGAATATCTCGGCCTGTCTTTTTATACATTTTATAAGCTGCTGTGATTCTGTGGCCACCATCTTCAAGCATATAAGATTTACCACAGCCGCAATTTAGCAGTCGAATAGGTTCTTGAATGGCATGCCCTGACTTGAGAGATTTAAACACGGTTTTCAATCTTTCATCATTACCTCTTATCCAGGTAATTGGCAGCTCTATCAACTCACTAACAGGCACTTGTGTACACATAAGGTCACACCTCAATCGATAACATGACAACTAAAAGCCACTCTAATCTAACGCTATTATTTTTAAACAATCAAGATTTTGGATAGCTGTAATAACAATCGCCTTACCACATTATCGCGCTACAAGTGAGCTAGGTAATGGAAAACTCCAGAACTAATAGGGATAAAATTAATGCATTAAACTTAGTTTCAAAACACCACACAGGTTTATTTACGCATCCAATACTCAAACTCATCTTCGCCTGTGATAATAAAACCTAACCTTTGATAGAGCTTAATCGCGGGATTAGCTTTCAGTACCGTGAGAGTCAAATACTTAGGCCTTGCTTGTTCAATGACCGCATGCATTACCTTGCTACCAAAGCCTTTGCCTTGATAATTTGGATGTATCTGTAACTGCATGATTTCAAAGTAATCAGGCATTTCTTGGTACTTTAACGCACCGATGACGTCATCCCCATGATGAATCAAATAGAAACAGTCATAGGCGTCATTTAATCTAAACGCATGTTGGGAATCCGTTAGAAACAGTCCAGATTTTTCGAAGTGTTCAAGCATGGTTAATTTACGTAGGGATAATAGATACGCCCTGTCGTTATCACATGCCTGGATAAAGCTTAATGTCATATTTTCACTTTTAACCTTTGCTTTTCAAGTCTCTCTCTTTTTATTCTTTTTTGTTAACACAGCTATTCATTAACCCAAATTCAGGATCAGACTAAAATAATCTAAAGCATCGGTATTATAAAGTTTCACGTCTAAATTAGGTGTCATACCCAGTTTGACTAATACCGACTTAGACGCCAAGTTATCTGGCATAGCTGCGCCATAAATATGCCTGTGCTGGGTATTGGCAGTCATATAAGCTAACACGGCTTTCGCCGCTTCACAGGTATAACCCAGCCCTTGATGCTCTTTCATTAAGGCAAAACGAATATCCACCTTGTCGGATTTTGGGGTAAATTCAATACCAATAAAGCCGAGTTTAATATTTGAATTTATTAGATGCCCACCATTTAAAGACGTATTTTTTGACGACTCATTTTTCAGTGACAGAACAAAGGTGCCAAAGCCATGCTGATGCCAATGATCAATGCGTTTATTTAAGTAGGTTTCTTGCTGGATAATTGAATAGGGTGCTTTATTGGGTAAATAGCGCGTTTGTTGAGGGCAAGAGAGTATCTCACTAAAAAGGGAAAAGTCAGATATTGACGGCTTACTTAACACTAACCTTCTCGTTGATAACATCTATGCCACTCCTTTGCAGATGATGTATTAGCGATTGCTTAACTTACTGAAAGTAACTTACAAAGATTCTCTGAGCAAGTTAAACATTTTCACTGTTAGAACTGTTATAGGAGTACATACGTATTTCATCCCTTGCAAACCAGCCAAGTTTTTCATAAAAACCTTGGGCCTTAAGGTTGCTTTGATAAACAAATAAATGTGTTTTTGGAATACCTATGACGGCTAATGCCCTAATGGATTTATCCACCAACGTATAGCCTATCTTTTGTCCCCGATACGCTGCTAAAACCCCCAGGTGCTGCAAGTAACCACGACGTCCGTCAGTGCCTACCAGCACAGCGCCAATCAACTTACCTTGATCCAGCGCCACATAACTCAAGCCAGGGTTACGCTCTAAGTAAAAACTAATACTCTCTCTCGAGTCACAATCACGTAGGGACATACTTTCTGTTAACTGCCATAAGTTGATGGCATCATCATAATCATTCACTTGCATTTCACGAAACAAAATCACCTAGCTATTCCCTCACTATCTGAAACTAACTCATTGAAAATTATAAGTTAAAATAACAACTAACAGGCGAGGGAATAAGCATTCAAATATTCACAATATGAGAATAGAAAGGTATGAGAATGAACAAAAAGAGAGAAGAGAAAAAGGGAGGAGAACCTCCTCCCCAATAGACTTAAACGGCCAGCGCTGGAGCCACCATATTTTCAGGACTTAATAAGGCTATCACCTGCTCTTCGCTTAATAACGCCTCTTCAATTATCAAGGCTTTAACCGTCGCACCAGAATGTAACGCTGTGTTGGCAATGCGTGACGCGTTAGCATAACCAATATGAGGAACGAGAGCCGTAATGACACCTATGCTGTTATTCACATGAGCGGCACACACGGCTTCATTTGCCTTAATACCTTTAATACAACGATGTTCCATCATGCTACAAGCTTGATTCAACATTTTAAGAGAATTGAGTAGGTTATAGATAATTAAGGGCTCCATCGCATTAAGCTGTAGTTGCCCCGCTTCTGCGGCCAAGGAAACAGCCATATCTGCAGCCATTACCTGATAAGCAGTCTGATTCATCGCTTCTGGAATAACAGGGTTTACTTTACCTGGCATGATAGAAGAGCCCGGTTGCATCACGGGTAATTGAATCTCACCAAAACCTGTTCTGGGCCCACTCGACAACAACCTTAGGTCATTACTCATTTTGCTAAGTTTAATCGCCAGGCGTTTTAAAATACCGGAGAAGAAAACAAACGCCCCCATGTCGGACGTAGCTTCAACCAAATTAACAGCAGGTACAAAAGGCTTAGATGAAAGCTCGGCCAAATTTGCTACAGCTAACTTGGCATAACCTGAAGGAGTATTAATGCCGGTACCTATAGCAGTACCACCTAGGTTAACTTCGCATAAAAGCGCACAGGCTTCATTAATTCTATCGATATCTTCGCCTAGATTAACTGCAAACGCATCAAACTCTTGGCCCAATGTCATAGGCACTGCATCTTGTAACTGAGTACGACCCATTTTCATTATATGGGCAAATTCACGTCCTTTATCCTCTAACGCTTCTTTTAGAGAGGCTAGGCTAGGAATAAAGTTATCCGCGGCATACTGAATACCTAAACAAGCGGCGGTAGGATAAGCATCATTAGTAGATTGGCAGCAATTGACATCGTCATTAGGATGTAGAAATTGATACTCACCTTTTTTATGACCCATTAACTCAAGACCAATATTTGCTATCACCTCATTGGCATTCATATTGGTGGAAGTGCCCGCTCCGCCTTGAATAACATCGACAATAAACTCATCGTGGTAATTACCAATAATTAGCTCTTCACAGGCGCCAACTATGGCTTCGGCTTTTTTCTCTGAGATTAAATCAAGCGCTTGGTTAGTTCTCGCTGCAGCCGCCTTTACCATGGCAAGAGCCACAATTAGATCTGGAAAATGTGAAATAGCGACGCCCGTCACAGAAAAATTCTGGGAGGCTCTTAAGGTTTGAATTCCATAATAAGCATCAAGAGGCACATCCATTTGCCCCAATAAATCACACTCTGATCGCATTCCCATCTGTCTAAACCCTTTATATTAAGACGCTGAACTAGCAAAAAAAGCCCTGCCCAGCACTAATGCTAGGACAGGGTAAATACTGTATTTCAAGCAGAGTCTTAATGTAACGTGAGCAGCTATCATTTAGGGAGTTTGTAACCTGTATCATTTTGGTGCTAGTTGATGCTAAATTAGCATCAACTAGCACCATTACATTTTTTAAAGTCCCCTTAATTTAATAGGAATGCCTATGCATAATGATTTTCAGAAAAACCTTAAATTGTTATCTAGTTTCTATAAATCTATCTCTGAAGTCTGTCGTCGATTAGGGATTAACCGTGCTCAGTTTAATCGTTATTTGAATGGTACCACCTATCCATCTGCTAATACCCTTCGTCGTTTTTGTGACTTTTTTGGGGTTGAAATGGAGGAAATAAACTTACCTCACAAACAGTTTCAACGTCTGGTACAGGTAAAACCAGAATCACTTTCTAATCCGCTTGAAACAAGCTTAGATCTCACCCAACCTTATCAAGAAAGAATCAATAAAATCGGCCAAAAAGGGCTCGATAAATATCTCGGTTATTATTTCGAATATTATTTATCAATGGCATATCCCGGTAAGATTCTAAGGACACTAGTATGTTTAGAGCAACACGGGGGGAAGACCTACTTTCAACGTACAGAGCGCATTGTAGAGACGGGACGTAGACAAGCTTTTCACGGTAAATACAAAGGTATGGTGCAATATTTATCCGATCGAATTTTCATGATGGATTTTGAAACCCTAACTGAATACGAAATAACCCAAACGATTCTCTTTCCTTCTTTTAAGAACCGCATCGATTGCCTTACTGGATTAAAGCTTGGAGTATCAGGCAGCGGCGAGCGCATGCCCTGTTGCACACGTGTGGTTTATGAGTATTTAGGGTTAGAGGTAAATTTTCGAAAAGCCTTTAAGTTATGCGGCCTTTACGATATCGAATGTGATGACATTGATAGCGGGATTCGCCAAAATATCAAAAACGATATAAAAGACGATGAGTGGCATTTCAGAGCCAGGTTTTAACGATTTAATTCTCAAACCAACAACCTTGTATTAATTATCGATAAGGTCGATATCAAAAAAATCGACTTCTCTAGCCAAGATCAACTTGTATTCGATTAATTGATATTTAGGCATTATCGGCACCCTTATACCCTCAAATTCAGAGAATATCGAACTTGTATAATCAACATGCTGAATAACCCAATCACCATCACTCTGACGTATTCTTACCTTAGGCGTGAGGCCTATTTCAATTTTTTGCCCCTCATAGATAAGTTGAAAATATTCCAGGTCCCAATTGCCTTCGAAATAATGGTTAAGCGGCTTAGATATATAAGCACTGAGGCTTGGCATTAATTTATGCGCAGCTTCTCTTGGTATATAAAGATCGATATCGGCAATGGGACGTTTTGCGCCATAAATATAAGCGGCTAAACCGCCCACCACTTGATAAGGTATATCTAGACATTCTAATGAAGACTGAATCCAAATCAGGCCATTTTTCACCTTTGAGAGATCCATTGCTCCGTGAGTCATTACATCGTTTATCATTCCATTGAACCCCGCTTTCACAGTGTATTTGCAATACAAGCCCTATAAATAGAGAGCCATTCTCCATACTCTAGTGTGTCACTGATATCATCCGCGCATTCAACTTGATTCTCACACAATTGCCAATGTATATCGGCAATTTCTTCTGTAACACAGCCCGAATAGAACTCATGTTCCAGCACGATTTCATCTAACTTTTGCTCTTCCTCTAAAGAGAGTCCGTGCCCTTCGAGAGGCGCTTTAACACTACATCCCACGTTCAATAACATTAAAGGTAAAATTAAAAAGACAATTCTTTTCAATGACGGTATTTTTCTCAAAGGAAATCCCATTCTTTGAACATAGCCGCTTGCCCGAAATATTTACCCTGTGCATCTATCACATTCCAGACAACAGCCTGATTAATCATAAAACGTTGACCCTTAGCGGATATGCGAACACCTGAATAATGATCAATATAACCCTGGCGGCTTACTGTATTAAGAAGGCTCTCACGCTTGGCTTGATTAATCGTTTCTGTGGATAATCGAGATGGCATTTTTAATAGTTCATCCCAATTAATCTCAAACAAATTTAATGCTTTGGGGTTTGCATAATTAAAAAGTGGGTCTGGCCCTAAACCATGGGATAACAAGACAAAATGGGCAGTCTGTATTTTTTCAATATTACTGCAATCTTTCTCACCATCATTATTGATAGGAAATAAATCATTTCCTGTCAATAACTTATAACTCTCAACCAAGCGGTTAGCATGGTTAATATAAAAAGGGCTCATTAGCAGATCAATCATAATATTAGGCTTAACCTTAAGAAAATCAATATCTCAAAATATAGCAGAAGAAGGTATCAAAAATAAAAAAATCGCATATCTTCTCCCTACTTATTAGAAAAATAATGATCCCAATCGCAAAAAGAAGAAGTGCGTTAATTCTGCGTTAGGTTAAATTGCCAAATTATCATAATAGCGAATGCTAGGTGGCCCAGATAACATAGCAACAAGGGCATCAACGGCCCCAGTCTCTGTACGCCAAGCAAGATAAGTTTCATACTTAGCCCGAGTTTCCCAACTCTCAATTAATACTAGGTTTAGAGCATTATCTTGATTCCCCTTCACCTCAACACCAATACACCCATCGTAAGCTCGGGTATCCGGTAAAATAGCCACTAAGGTGTTTTTTAGTTCATCAATACACTCGGGTTTTGCATCTACTTCCAAGAACACTTTGATACTCATCACTTATTTCCTCTCAACTAAAGACACGACCCATTTCGAAGAAATAGGTCTGAAACAGCAAGAAGTATAGTTAAATAGGCTTCATTTGCTTAAATTGTCACAAGTTTACTAACTGATAAAAGACTTACTCGTAATGAGGGGTGGGACGCCAAGGATAAGGCCCCATCCACATATCCAACATGACACGCAATGTATTCATTGGAAGCCACTCATCATAACCCACCCAATCTTTATACTTATCCAGCTTAATCTTGTTAGGGATATCTAAAAATTGGCTTCCTTTTTGGAATTCAGCGACGATAGCAGCCTGTAAATCTTCAATGAACTCACGGGTTTTCACCACATCTGTCATATCGCCAAAAGGTGTTGTGGCATGTGAATGAGAATAAATCGCGGTATCAAAGTCCATCTTTTCAATAATTTTTAAACTTCTCAGCCATTCAGTAATATTGAAATCGGGTACAACTGTAAATAGCACACGATTAGGTGTGACCAAGTCAGCAATAAAGGCGACTTTTTCTTTTGGCAAAATAGAAATTGTCATGCCCAAACCGTGGTTCATCCCTAAATAATGCAGTTCAACCGTTTTGCCTCCTAATACAATATCTTTACGCTTACCCGCCCAAACTTCATCTGGCAAAGCAAGGTCAGGATGAGGGTTACCTTTCATCCATTCGTAGGCTTCAACATGCGCCAAAATAGTTGCGCCTTGCTCACGAAAAACTTGAGCGCCCCCCGAATGATCCCAATGGTTATGACTTTGCACCACATAACGAATGGGCTGATCGGTTATTTTCTTAATTTGCGCTAATAAACCTTTCGCATGCTGAGTATTGGCTGAATCAAAAACAATCACCCCATCATCAGTCACCACAAACATGGAATTAAAACCTTGGCCAGGACCGTACTTATATACACCATCAGCGGCCTGCCAAACGGTCTCTTTAGCGAAACCTGATTGCATCATCAAGGTCGAAAGCAGCACCCCAATAAACATCATCATTCTTTTTTTAACTAACATGAAACACCTCTATCTCTGCAATTTCTCACCCTTTTAAACAGGGTATTTATTGAGCTAGAAAAAGATCAGTCTTTATCTCTGCCCAAACGTTAAAATCTAGTTTGGCAGTTTCTAATATCTTTACTAGATAGCAAATTTGAACAATACTGTTCCCCATAAGTGAACGATATACTTTCGCCAGATAAATTTGAGAACAAAGATGGAAGAATTAAAGCGCGTTGGCGTCTTTACCAAAGTGGTACAGGCTCAAAGTTTCTCTGAAGCAGCGAGACGGCTTGGAGTGGCAAAGTCAGCGGTTAGCAAACAAATTAGTTTATTAGAACAAGAGGTGGGTGTTCGTCTGTTAAACCGTTCAACCCGTAAACTGAGCTTGACTGAAGCCGGGGAAATTTATTATCGCCATTGTGAGCAAATAGTTAATCGTGCCGATATCGCGCTCAATGAACTCAGGCAATATCAAAACCAGCCCACGGGCACTCTCAAAGTATCCAGCCCGATTCCTTTTGGAAGAGCGCTATTAATCCCTGTAATTAAAGAATTACGCAGCCTCTACCCTCTCCTAAAAATAGATCTTCAGCTTAGCGATCAAGTCATTGATATGGTGGATGAAGGCATTGACCTTGCCATTCGAGTCGGCCAATTAAAAGACTCAAACCTGATTGCTAAAAAGCTTTGTGATAGTCCCGTTATTGTTTTTGCCTCACCAGAATATTTAGCCCGTTATGGAACACCGAAAACACCGAATGAATTAAGTCAGCATCAATGGATCAGCTTATCCATTTTATCCTCCCCCATTGTTGGCTCATTTATCCAAAAAAGTAATCAGACAGTACAAGCCGACCCTCAAATTAATAGCACACTAAAAATCAATTCTGTGGACGCTGTGATTGATGCTTCGATACAGGGTCTAGGTATCGCAGCCATGGTCAAAACCACGGTTTTTAACGAGTTAAATTCAGGCAAACTGATTCCCTTATTAGAAGACTATGAACTCGCACCAAGAGGGATTTATGCGGTTTACCCACATAGGGAGCACCTGCCCCCTAAAGTGCGCATCTTTATGGACTTTTTACAAAAGCACTGCGCTTCGGCCAGCTGGGCAATGAATCAATAAATTTTTTAATAAGATCCAATTTAGAAGCCGTCCACTTACTGCATTAGTTTTTCTTATCCTTTCCTAAAGTTAATAATGTTTTACCAATAACCTCTTTCCTCATAACCTAATTAGCCATAGGAGGGGCATGTTATTCGCTACTTATTAAATCAGATGCCCGAAAAAGCATCAGGACAAAAATGATGAAATAAGTCGTCTTCCCCTCCTCATTTTAAGATCAAAGGTTTAGCCGATTTATAGGCAAATTTGCCCGCTAAAGCTGTTGATTCTAACACGCTATATTTGGCTCCACTGACCCACCCGTTGTGGAAAAGTTTGATCTAACCACTCAGTCCCTATGTGACTGAAGAAGAAAAATAAAGGATACTGAAATGGCAGTTGAAAAAATTGATACGCTTATTATTGGTGCCGGTCAGGCAGGTATAGCCACCAGCGAGCATCTCACTAAACTTAATATCCCCCATCTCGTTTTGGAGCGTAACCGCATTGCTGAATGCTGGCGCACCATGCGTTGGGACTCATTAGTAGCAAACGGGCCCGCTTGGCATGATCGATTCCCAGGCCTTGAATTTGAAGACCTAGATCAAGATGCTTTTGCACCAAAAGAACGTGTTGCTGATTACTTTGTTGATTATGCTAAGAAATTCAAAGCACCCATTCGTACTGGTATAGAAGTCACTAAAGCGACACGCAATACAGACCGCCCTGGGTTTACCATAGAAACTTCAGAAGGTGTCATCGAAGCTAACCGTATTGTCTCTGCTACGGGCCCTTTTCAAAAGCCCGTTATTCCACCTATTGCGCCTAAAGATGGCAACATAGATCAAATACATTCAGCCCAATACCGTAACCCCAAACAACTAGCAGAAGGGGCAGTATTAGTCATTGGAGCAGGCTCCTCTGGCGTTCAGATTGCAGATGAACTTCAAACATCAGGTAGAAAGGTTTACCTTTCTGTGGGTGCCCATGATCGTCCGCCTAGATCTTATCGTAACCGTGATTTTTGTTGGTGGTTAGGGGTCTTAGGTGAATGGGATGCCCAAGCGATGAAACCAGGTACCGAGCATGTCACTATTGCCGTCAGTGGTGCCAATGGTGGTCATACGGTGGACTTTAGAGGTTTGGCTCATAAAGGAATGACATTAGTGGGCCTAACAAAAGAGTTCAATGGCGATAAAGTAAGTTTCCAAGCCGATCTTGCTGACAACCTCGCCAAAGGGGATGAGAACTATCACTCACTACTTGATGCCGCTGATGCCTATATCGAACGTAATGGGCTGGACTTGCCAGAAGAACCAGAGGCAAGGTACACCTTCCCTGAACCGGATTGTGTGAGCAATCCACTTGCTGAGTTAGACCTCAAAGAAGCAGGTGTCAGTACTATTATCTGGGCAACTGGTTTCGCGACAGATTATAGCTGGCTTCAAGTTGATGCCCTAGATGACAATGGTAAACCACAGCATCAACGCGGTGTATCGACAGAGCCAGGTGTCTATTTTGTCGGTTTACCTTGGTTATCACGCCGTGGTTCTACCTTTATTTGGGGGGTATGGCATGATGCAAAACACATTTCTGATCATATCGCGACTCAACATAAATACCTTGAGTATAAAGATTCAAGCCAAGGTTAATTTGACCTTAGCAAGTAACTAGCCCCTAGTTGAGCCATGCACAGGCTCAGCTAGATTTTTATCCTACGCAATTTCACAGCCCTATTCTTGCTCAAGCCTTATCCTATCCATCCTGTTTTATTATTTTTTTGAATAAAGTCTAAAAAACCCTTTACCTCAAGTTAACTTTAGCATTTAGCCTATATTTATTCCATTAAGCACATTAAACAGACAGATTAACAAGGCAGACATTATGATTCAGCTTGAACACATCAATTTAGTTGTCAGCGATATCCCAGCCATGCTCAGATTTTACCAAGCCGTATTCCCACATTGGAAAGTTCGAGATGAAGGGTCTGGAGAATGGTTTGGTAAAGCTCGCAACTGGTTACATTTTGGCGATGAATATCAATACATTGCCATGAGCGACCATGGTGAAGGAGAAAACAGGCGCATTGAAGGCCATCAGGTGGGTCTCGCTCATTTTGCTTATGTGACTAACAATCTCGATGCGCTTATCAATCGCTTACTTGAAGCAGACTTTGAAATTGCCAAAGATGGCGCACAAGATACCTATCGAAAGAATATTTATTTTATTGATCCCGCTGGGTTTGAAGTCGAGTTTGTCGAATACCTAAGTGATGACCCTAAACAGCGAAACCTATCAAGCTAAACCCAAAGTAACAGAGATCAGAGATAAAGCCGTCTATTCAATGATGGCTATTGGGCTTGAAAAAATCAGGGGGCTTTGTAATCAGGGTCGTTGAAGTCAGGAATATCCCCTCTTAAGACAAGTCCCTCATAAGCTGACTTAAGTTGCTCAACTAATTCATCAGATGTTTGTTGGCTCATGGCGATATAAGGCTGGGAGACTCTAAAAGGTAGCAACACTTCAATATCCTCTATCGGTTCTCCTACTTTTTTAAAGGCTTCAAACAAAATAGGATAGGAGCCAACAATAAGGTCAACTCTTTGACGCATCAACATTTTGACACTTTGGGAACGCTGGGAGACAGGACTAATATGTTTAAAACCTTCAGATTTTAATAGCTCATGATTAACGCTACCTAGGTTAACACCCACAGTATAAGGTTTTGCCTCATCAAGATTATCGGCTTTAATATGCTGATTAGCCTTCAACCGATATAGGGAAGAGTTATATTTTTTAGGTGCGGTTAAACCAATCCACTTGAACTTTGACTCTCGTTCTGGTGTTCTATTAATCGTATATATCAAGGTGTTTTTGTGATTTAACGCCATAGCATAGGAGCGTGCCCACGGATAAACGTCAAACTTCGATGCTAAACCTGCTTCACTTAATAACTGGCGTACAATTTTAGTGGAACTACCTTTAATTTCATTATTTTCAAGATAATTTAACGGTTTCAAGTTTTCTGTCACTACCTGAATATATTCTGCACCAAAAGCAGTAGAGCTAGCGTAAGCTAGCAACAGAGTTAAAGCTGTTTTTGTCATTCAATCCCTTGTTAAGCTAAATCATGATTATCATTTATTCACGACCTTAAAAAGTACTGATATGCACTTGAATTTGCTACTTAAAAAGCACTTAATTTCAGCTTAACTGCCAACTTTTCGCAATAACTGTAACAAGGGAGGTAAGTGTTTTAGCAGGGCTAAACAGAGGTTAAGCAGAGCTAATCAAAAACTAAATTATGAGGGTTTTAAAGCGCTTTTTTGAACCACATCATGAGCGCTTTGATACCAGTTTTTATTTTGTATTTTTTGCAGTTCTTCAGGCGTAGGTAAACATGCCTTTTCTAATGCTGGTGCGGTAAATTTATGGTATTTTCCCACGCATAAATCCAAGGCTTTGCGCTCTGGATTTAAAGCGTAATTACCTCGATGCAGCATTTGCGCATTAAAGACCAACACATCACCCACTTCAAGTTCAATCATTTTTGATCCAGGAAGTGGTTCATGATTTTCATGACCATCAAGTTCTAATCTTACGTTTCGCTCTGTTTTCGTATCCCATCTATGATGCGTACCAGGAATAAGTTCGACCCCTGTTTCTTTGATAAAAGGAATACGAAAATGTAGGTTCAGCATGGATTCGAGCTCAGCGGCCAGATCAGATTCAGGGACAGGGCTGTATTGCATATCCCTGTGCCAATAAGGCTGTCGAGCAGGGTTGCTTGGGTTAAAAAAGAGTTGTGTATTATGAAAGTACAGCCCTTCACCAAACACCTTATTGGCTACTTGAGTAAGTTTTGGGTGGGTGATAGCGTCAAATAATTTAGCTCTATTTTGTGCGTCTTCAACAAAATATTCAGCGCGAGTAAGGGAATGCATATTCAGCATTTTATGTTCAAAAATAGAGTCTTTATTATCCCTAAACCAGGCACGGTAAATGGGTTCCACTAGGGCGTTTAAACGGGTAACCTCAGCCTGACTGAGGATCCCTTTTAAAATGAAATAACCATCTTTTCGATAGTCTTCTTTTAAACCCTCTTCATCCATAAAGTACATCAACCTTTCCTTCAAGAAGTCTATTATTTTTGTGAAGACAAGGCTAACGCACCGCCCGCAGTAATAAAGGTAGAGCCAAACACCTTACCTAAACGTGAGCCAGACAGATAATTTTTACTCCCTGACTTTAACTTTTGGCTCAATAAAGAGTAAGTGGCTAAACACATCAAAGAACACACCATTAACGTCAGCACTAACAGACTAAACTGAGGTAAGAGAGGCTGACTCACCTCAACAAATTGAGGAAACAAGGCTGAAGTAAAGACAATGGCTTTGGGGTTCGTTAAAGAAATCAGTAAACCTTGGCTATACAAGCGCCATGCACTAAAAGACTTATCTTCGCCTTTTTTAACATCCTCTAACGCCACACCATTACGCCATAGCTTCACCCCTAAGTAACAAAGGTAGATGGCACCCGCAATTTTAATCAGTGTGAAAGCCGTCGCCGACACAGCAACCAATGCACTAAGCCCTAATATAGAGCAAGCAGACATGACAAACAGGCCTGTCACATTTCCAGCAGCCGCCAATAAAGAACGAAAAAAACCATACTGCAAGCTATTAGTTGCTACCAATAAAATGGCAGG
>MAAB01007576.1_pt1 | contig 14967 bp, 12 predicted proteins | sample 1115991 | NCBI WGS metagenome assembly MAAB01 (sample SAMN04961124, study PRJNA320927) | seawater metagenome | isolation source: sample BD02T18 sea water enriched with oil for 18 days | place: USA:Gulf of Mexico | collected 2013-07-27
AGCGAGGTGAACGCCACCATCCAAAAAGGCATTACCGCTGCGGAAAGTGTTTTTGACGTATTAGATGAAGAAATAGAAAAAAACACCGGGAATCACCAAGTAAAACGAATCGAAGGACGACTCGAATTCAAAAACCTTTGTTATCGTTACCAAGGCACAGAAAAACAAGTTCTTGAGAATATATCCTTCAACGTAGAAGCCGGAAAAACCATTGCCTTAGTCGGCCATTCAGGCAGCGGAAAAACCACCCTCGCTAACCTTATACCCCGGTTTTATGACCATTCAGACGGTGAAGTATTACTGGATGGTGTTGAAATCAATGATTACGAACTGAGTAATCTGCGTAGCCACATATCCCTCGTTACCCAGCACGTCACCCTATTTAACGACACCATTGAGCGTAATATTGCTTACGGTTCCCTTGCTTCATATTCCAGAGAGCAAGTTATCGACGCAGCAACCAAAGCACACGCGATGGAGTTTATTGAACAACTGCCTGATGGGCTGGATACCTTAATTGGTGAAAATGGGCTAAAACTATCTGGCGGGCAAAGACAGCGGTTGGCTATTGCTCGCGCACTGCTTAAAGATGCGCCCTTGCTCATCCTAGATGAAGCCACCTCTGCGTTAGACACCGAGTCTGAGAAGAAAATACAAGCCGCCCTTGATATTGCAATGAGTGGAAGAACGACATTAGTGATTGCCCACCGCTTATCAACCATTAAAAAGGCTGATATTATTGCGGTCATGGATAAAGGTGAGATAGTAGAACGAGGCTCACATAATAGTTTATTAGCCTTAAATGGAATATATGCCAAACTTCATGGAAACCAAGATAAGGTCGGAACTTCAGCCTAAGCTTTAAGAATTAATGATTAAAATATTACAAATACTTCCATCAGATGCTCTTGGCGTTCAGCAACTTGCCGAATCAATAGGGAGCAGCTTTCCAAATAAAGGTTTTGATATTATTACAGCTTACCTCAACCCCACCGGTAACAGACAAGCCTCCTCTAAAACAAAATTATTTAACTTTGATAGAAAAGAGACAAGAAGACTAAAGCTAAAAGTACTTTGGCAAATATTCAAGTATTGCCGTGATGAGCAGTTTGATGTCATTATCACCCACCGATTTAAACCCCTATATCTACTATTAATTATTAATATTTTTTTAAAAGTGCCCAGGTGTTTCTCTGTCATTCATGGTTTTGATGACTTCTCCCGGTATTACAGGCGTTTATTACTGCGTTTATTCTGGACCAATAATTGGCGGTTTGTTGCTATCTCCGACTCTGTAGAAAACTACCTTCTTCGGGTAAAACCGAATTTAGCCAATGACCGAATTATTACCATCAATAATGCCATTAACGTTAACGCCTTAAGTAGAACATTCAAAACAAAGCAAGACAGCCGCGACTCTCTAAAGCTTAATCAAGAAGCCTTTATATTTGGAACCATTGGCCGCCTTAGCCCTTTAAAGGGGCACCTTCACTTAATTAAAGCTTTTGAATCTGTTCACGATAAACACCCTAACGCTCACCTAGTGATTATAGGGGAAGGCCGAGCTCGCCAAGAAATTGAAGCTTATTTGGCCAATCGAGAGATTCAAAAAAGCATTACATTAACTGGTGAGCTAACTAATGCAGCACAATATATGAAAGCATTTGATGTTTTTGTTTTACCCTCATTAAAAGAAGGTTTTGGCATGGTGCTTCTTGAGGCTATGGCGGCAAAGATTCCCATCATTGCATCACATACAGGTGGTATACCGCATGTTTTAGGCGAGTTAGGCGAGCTGGTTATACCCAACAATTACCCCCAATCATTGAGCAAAAAAATGATTGAACAGTCTCAGTTAACTTCAAATGAACGAGAAGATATAGGTAAAGCCCTATATGAGCGCTTACTTAAAGAGTTTGATGAACCTAGCTATCAAAAGCAATGGTTCGAGCTCATCACTGGAAGAGTTTAAGAAGCAGTGACCCACTTACCGTCTCGCGTTAAATTTCGTAACGATATAAATGGCCTTAGAGCTTGGGCAGTCGTTGCTGTTCTACTTTTCCACTTTAAGTTATTTGGCCTCGACGGTGGCTTTATCGGTGTTGATATCTTCTTTGTCATTTCAGGTTTTTTAATGACGTCCATTATTGTCAAAGACCTTGAGGCTAACTCTTTCTCATTATCAGAGTTCTATATCGCAAGAGCACGAAGAATTCTTCCTGCCTTAATAGTTCTTACAATAACGTTACTGGCCTTAGGCTGGTTTTGGCTCACAGAACCTGACTATAAAGAATTGGGCCACCAAAGCACCTACGCTTTAACGTTTATCTCTAATATATACTTTTGGCGAAAAACAGGTTATTTCGATACCGCAGCACATGAAAAGTGGCTACTACATACATGGTCTCTTTCTGTTGAGTGGCAATTCTACCTAGCATTCCCCATATTTCTTATTCTGCTATGGAAATATAAACCCAGCTTAAAAAGCCTTATCTTTGGACTCTTTTTCACCTTCATTGGCTCTTTACTTCTAAGCGCACTTTCAAGCCACCAAAACTCTTTTTATTCATTAGCCACCAGAACTTGGGAACTCTCAGCTGGGTCACTAGTTTACTTCAGTACTCGTTTTAAGCTGCTACACCACAGTTTAAGAATGTATCTATATTGGTTCGGCTGGGGACTAATAGCCTTTTCATTCACCTTCTTATCAAACGCAAACACTTGGCCTGGATTACTGGCATTGATCCCTGTATCAGGTGCATCGTTGTTAATAATGGCTCAAAAATCCAACTCAATTTTAGTTTCTAACCCTATCTCACAATGGCTAGGTGACCGCTCTTACTCGCTTTATTTATGGCATTGGCCATTAGTCGTTGCGCTTAACTATGCTGGCTTAAGCGCAGACTGGTTTTACGTGACAACCGCGATCATACTCAGCTTAATATTAGGTCATATTTCCTACCAATACATCGAAGTTCCAACTCGACAACACCTATCCGATAAATCTTTTCAGCGAGAAAAGTTAACGATCATTATTATCACCTGCCTTTCCTTAGCGGCAGCTTTTGCCATAAAGAAGCATAATTTCAATCGACAACTTCCTATTGAAATTCAGGTTGCCTCTAATGAGGCATTCAATCAGGACCCAAGGTTAAGCGAGTGCTTTAAAAGTGCAAACAAAAATGGCACCCCTGCCTGTCAGTATGGATCAAACATCGTAGGCGCTCTATTGGTGGGAGACAGCCATGCATCCAGTGTAGCTACTGCTTTTGGTTCAGCTGCCAACAAATTTAACAAAGGAATCATTCAATTAAGCCATAGTGCTTGCTACCCATTAGAAAATGCAAAAAAAGTCAGTGTTAAATCAGGAAAAAATAATGACGAATGCATTATTCTTAATAAAGTTATTACTTCCAAGATACAAACATTCAAAACGGACATCCCTGTCATTATCGTATCCCGAATGAATGCTGCCATCTGGGGGAAAAATGAATCTGGTGACAAACACTCACCACGCGTATTTTTCACGACGCCATATGAAGATGGTCGAAACCCAATATTTCAAAAAGAATTTAAAAATGCATTCAAAAAATGGACGTGTAATATCGCTAAACACCATACCGTCTATTTAACTCGCCCAATACCTGAAATGGGTATCAACGTACCCGATGCATTAAGTAGGAATATCCTATTCGGACAACCAAACAAAGATATAAAAATCCCTATTTCAGAATACCACCTCCGTAATAAATTCATATGGAGCAGCCAAAATGAAATAGCCAGTGAATGTGGAATAAAGATACTAAACCCTCTCCCATATTTATGTGACAAGAACTATTGCTATGGCTCGAAAGGTGGTCACCCTCTTTACTTCGACGATGATCACCTAAGCGAACATGGTAATAAGTTTTTAATACCGATGTTCCAACAAATTTTCGAGACATCAATTCAGGATTAACAACTACCTATCCTTTAATTGCTATGCTACAAGTATTGCGACTTAATTATTTCAGCAACTCGGTGTCCCGCATTCCTATCCCGCTGGCCAAAGATTGAACGAAAGCAACCCTCTCTCTTCTTATCATAATCAGCTTCGTTCAATAAAGCGTCATCAACCGCTTCTTGCCAATCGGTATACTTTCTCTCGCTGTATAAAGGAGCACAATCGAAAACCTGCAACACATCCATAATATCGTCCTCAAGCATCCCTCTTTCCACAAGGCTTTCTTCAATTTTGCTATAAGCGCTATTGCCCAAGCCTGTTAATAGCTGAGGTGTATTATAAAAAAGCGCCTCTTCACTGGGCGAGTTTGAATCTGAAATAAACAAATCAGCCGCCATTAACAAGTCCGGCAATGCGATGTCAACCAAATCGACCCGAGTATTCCCTCGCTGCTTTGCGGCAAGCTGTATGCCCCTCATCGAGGATTTCTCATGCCACCTCAAATTCATAGATTGACTTGGGTGAGGCCTTAAAACTAAATTATATTCACTCGAAATATCTCGTATCAACTGCTCAGCACATAACTCCCAAGAACCTATCCCTCGGCGGCTAGGACAATAAACAATAGTCTTCAGAGAAGGATCCAAGCCTAGAGTACTTAACACCAGCTGACGGTTTTTTGCCGTTTTATCAGGGAAATTACTGAAAGGAATAAACCCTGTCTTCGAGTAGTTAACTTCCTCTCCCTTTAATAGCCTTAGTAGCATTCTTTCCATGCGCTCACCAATTAAGAAAAGATGATCAAAATGCTTTAAATCCTTTACAGCTTGTGCGGTCAAACCAGCATATGTCCCATGGAAAACCATCATTTTTTTTGCTGAATAGGGAGATAATAATGACTTATAAGGTGAACCCGTCACAATACAGTCTGCTCTTAGCATCGCTTTATGGCCTGCACTAAAGCGCTTTAAACGTTTACTAAAACGTGCAAAAACCAGCTCTGGGTATTCTTTTTTAAAGTAGCGCTTGGTGCTTCCTCTCCCACAAACAAACGTCCCTCCTAGCTCCCGCTGAATAGCCACCAGTGAAGGAATCGCTTGGTACATTTGAGAGAAAAAACAAATTTTATTATTCATAAGGTTATTTGTTCAGAAGTCCCCAATTAACAGCTGTGCCTTGTTGAATATTTTCATTCACTGTTTCACCAAGCAGTGATTCATAAAATTTTGGAGCTAAACCAAAACCCGGGCGAATACTTTTAATATGTTCGGCAGTAATCACCTCACCGGCCTTGATATCTTTAACAAAATACAACGAACGACGAAATTTAACATTAGCTTTTTCGCTTGATTTACGACCGTAATCAATCTTTCCTAATGCTTGCCAAGCTGTTGCAGCACCGTTACATAAAGCGCTTAACTCAGCAGCCTCTAAAGAAAAGCTATCGTCAGGGCCACCTGCACTCCTATCCAAGGTAACGTGCTTTTCTATAATGGATGCACCTAGCGCTACGCTGGTAATAGCCGTTGTGTTATCCAACGTATGATCAGACAAACCTGTCACCAAACCAAACCGCTGTTGCATATCAACCATCGTTTTCAAGTTGTAGTCTTCTGCTGGCGCAGGGTAACCACTTACGCAGTGCAAAATAGCTAGCTCTTTACAGCCGCCGTCTTTAGCGGCCTGAATGGCTTCGGCTATTTCTTCTACATCGGCCATGCCCGTTGAAATAATCATCGGCTTGCCGGTGCTGGCTACATATTTTATTAGTGGTAAATCTACGGCTTCAAAAGAGGCTATTTTGTAAGCGGGTGCATTAAGCTCTTCAAGTAAATCCACCGCCGTATTGTCAAAAGGTGAGCTAAAAATGGTAATTCCAAGTTCTGCAGCGTAATCAAAAAGTGGTTTATGCCAGTCCCAAGGCATATAGGCCCCTTGATACAGTTCATAGAGGCTCTGCCCATCCCACAAGCCTCCTTCAATCATAAACTCTGGCTCACGACTATCGAAGGTGATGGTATCGGGTTTATAGGTTTGGAGCTTTACCGCATCAGCACCAGAGGCTTTTGCCATTTCAATTATTTTGAAGGCGTTGTTAATGTCGCCATTATGGTTAGCTGACATTTCGGCAATGACATAAGGCGAAAACGCCTCACCAATCTGTCTATCATTTATTGAAAATATTTTATTCTTCATTGCTCTATCGCCTTATTTAACCAGTCCGACTTGAATAGCCCAAAACAATGCACATCATGATACTGGTCCTTCAAAAAGTGCTGCTGTCTTAAAATACCTTCTTGCTTAAAACCCAGTTTATTATGAAACCGTATAGAGGGCTCATTAAAAGAAAGTACCTCAGCAAACAATTTCACCGCTCCCATTTCAATAAACAGCTTATCAAATGCAAGCCTAGCCATCTTAGTCCCTAAACCACGTTTTGCATCAGGGTTAATATAAAACCCCCATTCATACACTCCGCTTTCTTTAGACTTTTTTTCAAGCTGTAAAAAGCCTTGAATACTCCCGTCAATCTCATACACAAATAATGATCGCAATTTATTTGAGATGCTCGACTCAAACCATGACACGTGTTCACTTGCCGTTACTTCATGTTGAGTAAACATAAAGCGGTTAATATCTGGGTGGTTCCGCCAATTTCTGATAACAGCTAAATCAGCTTGTTGAATATCTCTCAATAAATCAGCCATCAATTACCCGCCAACATGACTTTAGAGACCCGCAAGATACCCTTACCATCAGTTATCTGTCTTGTATTCTTTGATAAATTAAGCAAGCTCGTTGCTGACATTCCTTTTAATAATTTCAACTCATTACTCATCTCATTTTTGCTTATCACTATTGCTGCCTGCTTCTGCGTCAGAAAGTCAGCTATGTCCTTCTGATTGTCCGCTAAAACGACCAAAATAGACGGTAAGCCCAAGCAACACCTTTCCCAAGTCGTTGCTCCAGCTGCACCAATAGCTAAGTCTGCATTCGCCATGATCTCGGCCATATTACTCACATTAACCATCACGCTTGTTTTATAAGGTAATAATTCAGCCTGTTGCTGAATCTTTTTAAGGTGTGGTGCGGTCGCGCCCATCACGACATCAATCTCTAATTCTTTGGGAAGGAAGCAGCCTTTTAACGCGTCAAGTAATTCACCCGTCACATTATCTGGGTCAACTCCACCCATCGTTATTAATAGCTTTTTGAAACTGGGTTTTATGCGCCTTTGTAAACTGTACTCTCGCCACTCAGAAAATTCTGCTCGTAATAGGGCATATTCCGAACCGAGTAACCGCTGTGAACGTTTAGGCACTAGGCCAGCATAGTCACTTTCTTTTCTGCCATAAGTTTGATCTAACAAGATATCACATTGATGTTTTCTATTAGCAAGGTCATCAATAACCATCAGTTTAGCAAAGTGCTCAGCTAATACACTTTGCCATGTTTCATCCAGTGAGTAGTGATCAACTATCAACCAATCTGGTTTCATTTTTTCCAGTATGGGTAGGCATAATGCTGCATCTTCTTGTTGATTAGCCCCTAACCACTGCGAACCATATAAACCATCGCCTATTACGGTATTTTGACTTCGCAGTAAAACATGTACTTTAAAACCTTGCCGTTCGATACGCTCAATCAAATGGCCTTCGTGCTCTCGACAAATAAACTCAACGTCTTCGCCTTGCTTTTTTAATGCCTCCGCCAAGGTCAGGCAACGCATAATATGCCCTGTGCCCATTTGAAGAGAGGCATCTGCTCGAATAACTACTTTTTTAGACACTCTAGTTCAACCGTTTAAACCCATCGTCACAAATAGGGCCTTTTAATAAGGCTGACACATCTCTGCCTTCTTCACATTCTTTTACAAGAGCAAAAACTGGATCAAGTGCTTCAAAAAAATCAGTCAAAATAGCTGGGGTATGTTCTGTACAAACATAAACACTATTACCTGCCAAATAGCCTTTCGATAACATTTCTTGAGTAATCAGTGTTTTATAAGCCAATGCATTTTTACTTTTAAAACTAAAACCCGTTAATGCAGGTAAGCCCCAATGATCGATGCTGAGTTCATGTTTATTAGCCAGCAAATCCCAAGATTTCGCAATGTCCAACCCTGTATCGGTAATTGTTTGCCATGATTCTACTCTCTCCATAACCTCTAACGTTTTAAGTGCGGCAGCAGGACCAATTCTCTCTGTCCAAAATGTACTACTAATAAATGTAGACTGCGCCGCTTCCATAATGTCTCTACGACCTATCATTGCTGTTATGGCGTAGCCATTCCCTAACGCTTTGCCAAATATAGCCATATCTGGCTCTACGCCATAGAGCTTATGTAGGCCACCAAAAGTTTGACGAAAACCGGATGTGCACTCATCAAAAATAAGAACAATGCCATGTTCGGTTGCTAAATCTCGAACTTTTTGCAAAAAACCATCTTCAGGCCCTTTGTTTCTAGAGACCTCCATTTTTATGACACCTATGTCATGGTTATCCACTAATGCTTTTAATTCGGCAAAGTTATTATAATTAAAGGGCAATACAGTTCCACGAAGGTTTTCTGGAACACCATTTGGTTCGAGACCCGGTAACAAGTGACCTGCCAAACTATCATTGGTCCCCAAATTTGCCGAGAGGTACCAATCATGCCAGCCATGATAACCACAAACCGCAATTTTATCTTTTCCCGTTGCTGCACGAGCAATTCTAATGGCAACAGCATTAGCCTCTCCGCCTGTACGTGCAAAACGAACCATGTCTGCCCACGGGTGAAGCTCTACTAATTTTTCTGCTAAATAAACTTCTTCAGGACAGTTAAACGTAGACATATTACCCGCGCTAATTGTGGCACGTACCGCCTCATCAACTTCAGGATGCCCATAACCCAATATATTCGTGCCTATACCCATAATAGACATATCTATATACTCTTTTCCGTCCATATCCCAAACTTTACAACCTTTTGCTTTACTAAAATAAGCTGGCCACAGTTCAGGTAAAAACATTTCTGGGCGTTTAGACAGCAGCATATTCCCACCTGGAATCACCTGTTTTGCACGCTTCCATAGTTTTTGGCCTGATCCCATCACTGCTCCTTCATTACGAATTATTTTTTTATTTTTTGCAAAAACTTCTGGTTGGCGAGCTTGCAATTCTCTAACCTGCTCCCAAGAGAAATGTATATTAGGAGCAAAATATTCAAACACTGCTGTTACTACATCTAAATCATTTTGCTCATCAACCGTCCAACGTAGGGCGGAAAGATCTTGATCATTTAGCATAGAAGCTTGCTTGAACCCTTTCTCTTTCCTCATATAGGGCGTTACATGTTCACGGTCAAATTCTTCTTCTGCTTCTTGAGTTGAACGTAGCAGTGCCTTAAAAGTAAACACCTCAACATCTAGCCCATCAGGATAAGTCGGTGGTGATGTATTACTGAGATAATCAGCACCTGCCTCTTCAAATTGAATGATAGCCCTATCAACCAAAACAGGATCTACTAAAGGGCAATCACCCGTCACACGAATAACCGTATCCGCTCTCGTTAGTTTTGCGGCCTGAAAATAACGGTCTAATACATCATTCTCACTGCCAAGGTAACACTTGTAACCGAGCTGAGATACGGCATCAACAAGCACCTTATTTTCTTCGACATCAGCAGTGGCAACTATAATCTCATCTACCTTTTTGGCTTTTGAGAGGCGCCTTAATAAAAGCTCAATCATCGGCCTTCCATCAATAAGCTTCATCACCTTATTAGGCAGTCTAGTAGAACCCATACGCGCTTGAACAATAACAACTGTTTTCATTTATCACCCCATAAAGCTGGGTTTAACAGCTCTTTATCTGCAACCGAAAGGCCTGCCGGAACGCTCTGTAAACTTGTAGTAAGCGCTGTGAAAATTTCTTCCAATTGAGCCCTGCTTTCAACACCAAGGATGACCTTTGTAACTTCCTCAATAGACGATACATAAGCTAAACAAGCTTGTACCGCTGTAACATCGGCCTCTTTTAACAAGCTGTCTAATTGTTGCCACACTGGCTGCCAACGATCAAACTGTGATGGACGTTGTTGTTGCGTCATTAATAGTAAGCCCTGCAGGAATACTGATCTTGCATGAAATTCACAACCTGTTTCTTGCAGGCGTTTCAGCCAACCTGACTCTTGCATTCGCCTGTCTACCAAGCTGAAAGGCGCTTGCACAATATCAAACTTCATAAGGTGAAAAAATTGATCCAACTCGCTTGGTTCATAAACGGAAATCCCTATCTTATCGACCAGACCTTTCTTCTTCACTCGATACAAAGCATCTTGTAATTCAGCTCCATGCTCGCCGAGCAGGTCAGCCGGTCTATGCAGCAACACCCCATGCAAGCTTTCTACTTTCAATCGCCGACAAGAGTTGATAACTTCTAGTTCTAGCCACTCACCAACATCATTAACACCATCTGGTAGAGCCGACAACTTACTGATAACATCCCATCCCTCAACACCTACAGCTCCTAATACCTTTTCACTTTCGCCGTATGCAATTGCTGTATCGAGTGTATTAATCTGATATTTCTTTGCTAAAGCGAGAATTTCTTGGACTTCACCCTCATGTACTTGCCCTATCTTATTGCTAATACCATAAGTAAGCCCAAACTGGGCACTACCTAATGCAATTTTATGCTTCATTCTTAATATGCTCGCCATTGATAATCCCCAACACAAAGCAACCTTGCCGAGAACCACTTGATGAAACATGACTTCGGCGAAAGCCCTCTAGTGTATATCCTGCTTTAAGAAAAACTCGGAGAGAACCTAGGTTATTTTCATAACAGCCCGCTTCAATTCGCTTTAAACCTAGGCTTTCAAAAGAATACTGTGTAAGAGCTTGTACCACTTCACCTGCCAGACCTTTACCCCAACAGCTTTTTTCACCAATAAATAAACTTAACTCACCCCGAGCATATTGTTCATTTATAAACCCAATTTTAGTATTACCAATATGCTTGTTACCCTCTTTCAAAAAAATACCGTACAGATGGGCATTTTTATCTTCATTACACTGTTTAATAAATGCTTTACAGGAATTAACTGACTGTATGCTGTGCCTAGTCTCCAAATATTGATTAACCTCAGGGTCATTTAACCAATCAACATAGTCTGCTGTCGCATCCGTCTCAGATAAGCTACGCAGGTAGAGTCTTTTTGTTTCAATCACACTCATTTCAGAAAAGTTTTTAATTGTGAAATAACCTCATCTTGCTGATCATGACTGAGCATTGGGTAGAGCGGCAAGCTAATCGCCTGCTCATAATACGCTTCAGCCTCAGGGAAATCACCCGCCTGAAAGCCTAACTTCTGATAATAAGGCTGAGTGTGTACGGGAATATAATGTAAATTAACACCTATACCGACTGCTCTTAGTTTTTCAAATAACTCTCGGTGAGTAATTATTGAAACATCTTTTTTAAGTCGGATAACATAGAGATGCAAGCCAGAATAGCAATCTGGGTGTTGCCAAGGTAGTGTTAACGGCAGGTCGCTTAATGCTTCATTATAACGACATGCTAATTCATGACGTCGTGCAACATATCCATCCAAACGTTCAAGCTGACTTACGCCAAGTGCTGCCTGAAGGTCTGTCATTCGATAATTAAAGCCAAGATCAATTTGTTGATAATACCAAGGCCCATCTGACTCTTTAGTCATCCGTTGGGGGTCTCGAGTTATCCCGTGACTTCGCAATAATGCCATTTTTTCTGATAATACTTTATCATTAGTGACCGCCACTCCACCTTCAGCAGTAGTAATGATTTTCACAGGGTGGAAACTAAAAACAGTAATATCACTGTAGCGACAATTACCTATTGGCTCACCTTTGTACTGACCACCGATTGCATGAGAAGCATCTTCAATAACCCTAAACCCATATTTTTGAGAAAGCTTGTTAATTGATTCCATATCGCAGGCTTGCCCGCATAAATGTACCGCAACAACAACGTTAGGCAACGCATTCTTTCGCTCAGCTTCGGCCAATTTTACTTCAAGATCTTGAACACTCAAATTATATGTTCGGGGATCAATATCCACAAAATCAACTTCTGCTCCACAATACAATCCACAATTTGCAGAAGCAACAAATGTAATAGGTGTCGTCCACAAACGATCCCCTTTGCCAAGACCTAGCGCAAGACAAGCAAGATGTAGTGCTGATGTAGCACTGTTTACCGCAACCGCATACCTGGCACCACAATACCCCGCAAGCTCTGACTCGAATAAAGGAACTTTTGGCCCTTGGGTTAGAAAATCTGACTGCAATACGTCGATAACAGCATCAATGTCTGCTTGGTTTATATCTTGACGGCCATAGGCAATCATCGATTAAATATTACCAATCTTTGATTTATTATCCTCAAGCCATTTTTGGAGGCTTGTATTATCCATCCATTCTGGATTGCTATCACTGGCATACACAAAACCTTCTTTAACTTTCACCCCATCTTTAATACGTGCTTCATCAGAACCCCAATTATTGATGGTCGGTAGTATTTTAAAGTGTTCTGGATACTCATAGGTATAAGCTGCATCTTCTGTACTAATCATTTCTTCATGAAGCTTTTCACCTGGGCGAATACCTATTATTTCTTGTTTTGCTTGTGGGGCTATCACTTTAGCTAATTCGGTTACTTTCATTGAAGGGATTTTTTTTACATAAACTTCCCCGCCTTCCATATCTTGAAAAGCATGCCAAACCAAATCCACACCATCTTCTAATGAAATCATAAAGCGTGTCATGCGTGCATCCGTAACCGGTAACACACCTTTATCTTTAATCGACATAAAGAAAGGAATCACTGATCCACGAGACCCCATCACATTCCCGTAACGCACAACAGAAAATCGGGTACCGTGTTCGCCAGAGTATGAGTTACCCGCTACAAATAATTTATCTGAAACGAGTTTTGTTGCGCCATAAAGATTAACGGGGCTACTTGCTTTATCAGTAGAAAGTGCTACTACACCTTTTATACCTTTATCAATACAAGCATCAATTAAATTCATCGCGCCGTTAATATTTGTTTTCACACATTCAAATGGATTGTATTCGGCTGTGGGAACAATTTTTGTTGCCGCAGCATGCACCACATAATCAACACCATCTAACGCACGATACAAGCGCTCTTTATCTCGTACATCACCGATAAAAAATCGAACGCGAGGGTCACCTTCAAACTTCTTAGCCATTTCCCACTGCTTCATCTCGTCACGTGAGTAAATAATAATTTTTTTAGGATTAAATTTATCAAGCGTCATGGGCACAAACGTATTACCAAATGAGCCTGTTCCACCAGTAATGAGAATGACTTGATTACTTAACATACAAAAATTCCTTACATTTATATTCAGGTGTACTGAGACTTATTAGACTTAGCAACACGGTTTGTTTTAGCATTATTTATTTCCCAGTACGTCATAATAAGAGGCAACCAAAAAATCAACCAGATATCATCGGGGTTCGTTATTATCGAGTGTCCATCAAAAAGCAACGCAACACAGCCAACAAGCAAGCCGAGCACCATTACAGCACGATGTTTTATACCTTGATTCACTGTATAAAATAACAAGCCCGACAAGCTTAATAGACCAAAAAGCCCCGTATTAATAAGGTGAGATAAAAACAGGTTATGAGCATGCTGAAAGCTCCGCCCACTGTTGATTATAATATCACTGTTGCCCCCGAAACCACAGCCCATAAGCCAGCCACAATCCGCTATTTTATTTAAGCCACTCTGCCAAATTTCTGTTCGGTAGGAAATTCCTCTATTAAGTATATTCCCATAAAAATAACTTACAGCCAAACTACTAAATACTATAAAAACTATCAAACTAGTCAACCTTTTTTGACCTAACCGATAACTAAGAAAACCCAACCCTATAATTCCAAAAAAAAAGCCCGCCATTGCTGATCTAGAATTATAAAAATATAAAAAGAAAAGCATGATAATAAACACCGCTATAGCTCGCCCCGTCATCTTCTTTGCAATAAATCCTTGCATCAAAGGCATGCCAAACACAGTCAAAATAATGGGAACAAATATAGGTGAATTCAACCGTAATATCGGCCACAATCTAGTGGCTAAGACATGACCATCAATCAAATAAAAAGAAATAAAGGATAGTGCGCTATAGCTCGCAACCAAGATAAATAAGTAAGTAGTAAGCTGCTGAACTGAGAGCAGTTTTGTCAGCAGCAAATAATAACAAGCGCTTATAAAGGCTACAACATAAAGAGCATGCCTAAATCGCTTACCAACATTATCCCAACCCGTTTCTTCAAAACCAACAAAAGAAAAGAGCACCCAGAAAAAAATCAGCGCAATTATTGGCCATAATGCAGTTGCTAATAATTTGTTTTTAGACAGCGGCTTACATGACAATAACGCAGGTAACAAAACAACCAAATAGAAAACTTGGTTAGCAACCTTAGAACTTGGCGCTGCAAACATAAAGAATAAAAATAGAAGCACGCCATAAGGAAGTAGCCATAGAGCTCGTTCTTGAATATTTAAGCCACTGAGCCTCATAAACCACCAACCCCTTCAAATAGAGCTGTTGCAATATCACTACTAGCTAAGTCCCTATTCAGTCTCAGCCAGTCGTTCTCTATCAACGGTTGCCGCCCTCTTTCCATACCATCCAAATCAATTAACAAAGGCTTGTTTCCCTTAATCCAAATATTGTGCGCCTTCAAATCTCCATGTACAAAACCTGATAGATGCAGATGTTTAACCAAGGTATTGATCTTTACCGCTACCGCTTCACGCTCATCAAAGGGTTGCGTGTTTTCAAAATAATCAAAAGCGTGGCAGCCTTCAATATACTCAGTCAGTATGTAAGAGCGCCCGCGAAAAGCAGCCCAACGGTTTTCCAACATCAACAAGGGTTTGGCGGTTGGGATATGGTTAAACTCAAGCAGGTGGCCATTCTTCCAACTCACCGCCGCTCGGCTCGGCATTAAGCTTCT
>MAAB01034829.1_pt1 | contig 14967 bp, 14 predicted proteins | sample 1115991 | NCBI WGS metagenome assembly MAAB01 (sample SAMN04961124, study PRJNA320927) | seawater metagenome | isolation source: sample BD02T18 sea water enriched with oil for 18 days | place: USA:Gulf of Mexico | collected 2013-07-27
CCTAAGAACTCTTGCGGAACAAGAATGTTCACATCAGCAATCGGCTCATGCATTTCTTCAATCGTGCCTGGGTCTGGCAATTTAGAGGGGTTATCAATTTCAAAGGTTTCCCCTTTGCGGTTTACCACCTGGTAAATTACTGTTGGCGCGGTGGTAATCAAATCTAGATCATATTCGCGCTCTAAGCGCTCTTGAATAATTTCCATGTGCAGCATGCCTAAGAAGCCACAACGGAAACCAAAACCTAAGGCATCGGAGCTCTCAGGTTCATAAAATAAAGAAGCATCATTCAGCGATAATTTAGCAAGAGCATCTCGAAAGCTTTCAAAATCATCAGAGCTAATAGGGAATAAACCCGCATATACTTGTGGTTTAACTTTCTGGAAACCCGGTAAAATTTCAACATCAGGGGTTTTAGTATGAGTAATGGTATCGCCCACGGGTGCGCCATGAATATCTTTAATGCCAGCAACCATATAACCTACTTCACCCGCTCGCAATACACCCGTAGGGGTTCGCTTAGGAGTAAAGATACCAACACCGTCTGCACCGTGGTCACGGCCAGTCGATAACATACGAATCTTATCACCTTTGCGCAAAGTGCCGTTGGTAATACGAACCAAGGAAACAACACCTAAATACGGATCAAACCAAGAATCAATGATTAACGCCTGTAATTGGCCATCAGGATCACCTTCAGGAGCAGGGATCAGCTTAATGATTTCTTCAAGAACCCCTTCAACATTCAAACCACTTTTGGCTGAACAGCGAACAGCGTCCATGGCATCAATGCCAATAATTTCTTCAATCTCTTCAGCAACACGATCGGGATCTGCCTGCGGCAAATCCATCTTATTTAATACAGGAACAACTTCAAGTCCCTGTTCAATCGCCGTATAACAGTTGGCAACCGATTGTGCTTCAACACCTTGCGCTGCATCTACAACCAATAACGCGCCTTCACAAGCGGCTAAAGAACGAGATACTTCATAACTGAAATCTACGTGCCCAGGAGTATCAATAAAGTTTAGCTGGTAGGTTTCACCGTCTAGCGCTTTATAATCTAAGGTAACGCTTTGGGCTTTAATAGTAATGCCACGTTCACGTTCAATGTCCATGGAATCTAGCACTTGAGCTTGCATTTCACGCTCGGCCAAACCTTCACAATGCTGAATAAAACGGTCAGCCAAAGTGGATTTACCATGATCAATATGGGCAATAATAGAGAAATTACGAATATGGTTAAGCTTGCTCACCAAAGAATACCTGTCAAAGACAACGATTAAATAGCGCTGGAGTCTACTAGAAGTGGGGATATAAGGCTATGAAGATCGCTCTATCGCCTTATAATTCCTATCATTTTTTACAGTATTACCTGACTTATTAGACCAAACTATTAATCAGTTAAGCGCAGAGGAATAAACATGGCCGCACCCCGACGCACAATTTGCATCGGTACAGAACGGCTTTTTGGCAAAGCCTCAACAATGCGAGTGAAGTCATCCACCGAATGAATCTTCTCTCCATAGATCATAGAAATCACGTCTCCCGAGACAACTCCAGCCCTTGACCCTGCTCGACCATTCGCTACTTTCTGTACAAGCACCCCATTACCGAATGAACGCCGCTGTTTTTCATTAAGTTCGTTCACGACTAACCCCAAGCGGTTTTCTTTGAGGCTGTGTTTCGAATTAAACTGCCCGACCCTTTGCTGCTGCCCAGTTTCTGGGAGTGCGCCAATTTCAAGCATTATGATTTTTAATTTACCATTGCGCACAATGTTTAATTTTGCCTGAGCTCCCGGTTTCACTCGCCCAACTCGGTGTGGAAGGTCTGTTGAAAGGTTGATTTGTTGATCGTTAAAAGCAGTAATAATATCGCCACTAATCAAGCCTCCTAATTCAGCAGGACTTCCTGGAACAAGCTGAGCAACCAATGCACCTTTTGCCTGCTTCAGACCAAAGGATTCTGCTAAATCTTTATTAACTTCTTGAATGACAACCCCCAGCCAGCCTCGACTCACCTTACCTTTATCTTTCAGTTGCTCAACAACATCAATCGCCACACTAATAGGAATTGCAAAAGACACCCCCATAAAGCCACCAGAGCGCGTATAAATCTGTGAATTTATGCCGATTACTTCACCCTTAAGATTGAATAAAGGGCCACCTGAGTTACCTGGATTTATCGCCACGTCCGTTTGAATAAACGGCACATAACTCTCATTAGGGAGACTGCGACCCAAGGCACTGACAATTCCGGCCGTGACTGAATAATCAAAGCCAAAAGGGGAACCAATCGCTAATACCCATTCACCAACCTTAAGTTTATCTGAATTACCCAATTTAACGGCTGGCAAGCCTGTAGCTTTTACTTTCAAAAGCGCAAGGTCTGCACGTTCATCCGCTCCTATTAATTGAGCCTCTAATTCACGACGATCACTGAGGCGAACGATTATCTCATCAGCCCCCTGCACAACATGATTATTGGTTAGAATATAACCATCGGACGAGATAATAAAACCAGAACCTAAAGAGGATTTTTCAGACTGCTGACCGCGATCAGGGGCTTGACCAGGACCCTGTGGGCCAAAAAAATGACGGAAAATTTCAGGCATATCTTTCGGTAAGTTATATTGTTCGGCTAAGCCGCTGTATGAATTGCCGTGCTTAATCGTTGCTATATTAACTACCGATGGCGATGTTTTTTCTACTAACTGGGTAAAATCTGGCAATGAAGAGGCATAACCAAAAACACTAGAAAAACTAAGAAATATTAGTAGCGCCATAGAAGTGGAGGACATGTGGTTACAAAGACCCGCGGGCTTTTTCATTATTAAAAAAAATCCTTTCTAAACTATTTTCTATTAGCTGTTTATTTCGATTATCAGTTCATTTTAGACTTTGAATGATGTTATCACCATTCTGAACGTTCGCAGGAGGGAAACAATAACGAATAAAATGGGGTTGCCAGTGCTGTTGATTTTTTTGCGACCAATGTCGTGCTAACTGAAAGCCTAGCATCATAGATAATACTGAGGTGATGATAGAGCCTATTTCACCTCCTGCATAGTGACCAACGATAGCACCAAAAACTAAGGCTATTAATGGCATACCATAGAGTACTAGCGTACTGCGAAGGATCGCGCCTTCCGGCAACCCCACAACGACCTGCTGGCCCACCTTAAACTCTTTAACGTCTGACAAAGGTAACCAAAGAGTCACCTTACGGCCCAACTGTCTCATTGCATGCTGGCCACACCCCGCCTTTGCGCTGCAACTACCACAAGCGCTTTGCTGAATACCCTCTACCCAAGCTCCGTCATTACTTAATAAAGTAATTACCACTTGCTCTTCAATCATATTTCTAAACTCTAATATCGCTGACTATTTTCAAGAAAGGATTATACGCGAATTAAGCCTAGATTATTTACCTTGGGTCTGGAACTCAACGACACGAGCAAAAGGTAACACGCCTTTCTTCTCTTCATTTGCCTCAGTAGGATGTTGTAAAACATAGTTTTGCAGCTGTTGCTGAGCACTTTCCAATTGCTGTTGTTCTTCAAGAGTTAATGTCGAAGCCGTTAATTCACCCTGCTGCGATTGCAGTGCATTCAAGTTCGCATCCGCTAAACCTAAACCATCATTAGGCTGTATCGATTGCACTCCTAATAAGACCGCAAGAGTAACCGAGGCTGCGACAGCAACTGACGTTAATGGTTTATACCAAGCATGACGCTGATTTTCTGCTTTAGAGCTATCAGTCAATGTCGAAAGATTGGTGTCCGTTACCCCACTCGGCGCAAGCTCACCATCTAATATTCGATTAATGCCTTGAGTTAGATCTACTCCCCCACCATTTTCATCTCTCATTAGATTGCCCATTAGATGATAATTTTTCCAACCATCACGCAACTCATCATCTTTATCCAATTGGTTAAGAACACGTCGAATTTCTAATTCATCCGCCTCTCCATCCATTAACGCTGATAACGACTCTTTATTTCTATCATTCATATACATTCTCCAATCTCTTCAATAGCCGACCATGACGACTAATCGCTTAAGGTGCTTTTACCATAATGGTACTTAGGCACTCGCTTCTAAATAAGGTTGCATTTTCTTTTCTATCGCTTCTCGTGCACGAAATATTCGTGAGCGCACAGTACCGATAGGACAATCCATCACCTCAGCGATCTCGTCATAACTCATACCATCAAGCTCTCTTAAAGAGACCGCGATGCGCAATTCTTCAGGTAATTCGGCAATGGCGGCAAAAACAACCTCTTTCAAACGATCACGCTGTAAAATTCGTTCTGGTGTCGCGTTATCGCGGAACGCCATTTCTTCAGAGAAATTCTCTGCATCTTCTGGATCAATATCGTGGGTCGGTGTTTTACGCCCACGGCTGACCAAGTAATTTTTTGCCGTATTCACCGCGATTCGATACAACCAGGTATAAAACTGGCTATCACCACGAAAATTGGGCAGCGCTCGATACGCTTTAATAAACGCTTCTTGCGCTACGTCTTGGCATTCCGACGTATCAAATACAAAGCGTCCGATCAAGGATAAGATCCTAGGCTGATATTTAATCACCAGTAAATCAAATGCTCGACGATCCCCTTTCTGAACTCGACTAACCAGTTGCTGATCAGTTTGTTGGTTGTCACTCATTCGGTGATCCATTATTGTTGGTTGCTGCAGCGTGTATGCCACGTTGCTCATAACTCATCCCCTTGGCACCTAGCGAATAAATACTGGCCTAATGGGTAAATAGAGTATTGAGGCGAATAAAAGTTCCAAATTAAATTATGACTGATCCGTTTCTTAATAATAAATTAACCGACCTTGTCTTAGCTCAACGCTAAAATGGATAATCACTGCCATTTAACGGCACATTACATTATAGTGCGAATAATAGCGTAATGAACAATCACATAAGTAATCCTAGATGAACAATCATAATGAGTCGTAAGCATACATTTGATGTTTTAATCATCGGCAGCGGCGCTGCTGGCCTAACACTAGGCTTATCTCTGCCAGATCACCTAACCGCGGCGATTGTTAGCAAAGACAGCCTAGATGCGGGATCTACTCGCTGGGCTCAAGGTGGTGTCGCCGCTGTTCTTGACCAAGAAGACAGTATTGAAGCCCACGTCAGCGATACGCTCATTGCCGGTGCAGGTTTATGTCATGAGCCTAGCGTTCGCCATACGATCGCGCACAGTACTGCAGCAATTCAATGGTTGATTGACCTTGGCGTTCCTTTTGACCAAGGTGAAAACGGCGAAGACTTCCACCTAACCCGCGAAGGTGGTCATAGTGTTCGACGTATTATTCATGCAGCCGACGCCACAGGCGTGGCGATCTCGAATACCTTACTAAAAGCCGCCAAAGCTAAGAAAAATCTCCACTTATTAACCGATTACATTGCGATTGATCTCATTACCGGTGAGAAACTCGGGCAAAAAGAACAAGGCTGTTTTGGCGCTTACTTTCTAAACAAAGCCACTGGTGAAGTGGAAGTTATTACCGCTAGTTCGGTAGTATTAGCGACTGGCGGCGCTAGTAAAGCTTATTTATATACCAGTAATCCAGACGGAGCTTCCGGTGATGGCATAGCAATGGCATGGCGCGCTGGTTGCCGCGTTGCCAATATGGAATTCAATCAGTTTCATCCAACCTGCTTATACCACCCACAAGCAAAGTCTTTTCTGATTACTGAAGCCGTGCGCGGTGAAGGCGGTCATTTGTTATTGCCTAATGGCAAACGCTTTATGCACAAATTTGATGAGCGCGGTGAATTAGCACCACGCGATATCGTTGCTCGCGCTATCGATCATGAAATGAAACGCTTAGGCGCTGACTGTCTATATTTAGACATCAGCCATAAAGACAAAGACTTCATTATCGCGCATTTCCCGAACATTTATGAACGCTGCTTGGAACTGGGCATCGATATTACTAAAAATCCCATTCCCGTCGTGCCTGCCGCTCACTATACCTGTGGCGGAGTAGTCACGGACATGTTCGGCCGCACCGATATCCCAGGTTTGTATGCTATTGGCGAAACGGCTCATACGGGGTTACATGGGGCCAATCGCTTAGCCAGTAATTCATTGTTAGAATGCTTAGTTTTTGCTCGCCAAGCAGCTATTGAAATCGCTAAATCAGTTTCTCCAGGGGCTAGACTTCCTGATATACCTGATTGGGATGACTCTCAAGTAACGGACTCTGATGAAGCGGTTGTGATCGCACACAACTGGGATGAATTACGTCGTTTCATGTGGGATTATGTCGGTATCGTTCGCACCACTAAACGCTTAGTTCGAGCCAAGCACCGCGTAACTTTACTGCGTGAAGAAATTCAGGAATTCTACGGGAATTATCGCGTTAGTAATGACTTGCTGGAGCTGCGTAATTTAGTCGATGTCGCCGATGTTATTATCCGCTCAGCACTGCTACGCAAAGAAAGCCGTGGCCTCCATCATTCCCTAGATTATCCAGAAGCCCTACCGCGTGCTTTTGATACGGTTCTCACTCCTAAATATCTAAAAGAACTAGGAGAGCTTTAAGCTCTTCCTATTTATTTAAGCGATTCATCCACTCAAATTCAGCGACTGCGTAACATGCGCTTCAAGCGTTGAAAGTCTTTGGGATCTTCAACGCTATCGCGGGCAACCAATACAGCTTGCCCCAGCTCCCAAGGCCAACGGCTAAAATCCAAAGATACCCACTCGACCCAGACTCGGCTATTGGCCGAAAGTTCGCCATAAATTTTATCGCCACCTGATCGTCGTTGATACCACCAGCATCTGTCACTGATATTACCCTCACTATCAACTACCCCACCATCACACCCCAAACGAATAATGCTGCTAGGGCTGGTAAGAAATACCTTCAAGCGCAGTTCCATTAAAGTACCAATCGACATAATAGAAAACAATAACAGTTTATAAAGATACTCAAGGGGGATGCTGAACAATAGCAAGGCACAGGTTAAGACAAAGAACATGCTAAGAATAAGCAACCTCTTGGACGGTTGTAGAAAAATATCGAGGGGGCGATTCTCATCCATGAGAGTCCTGCTATTGTGCTAATAAATGAGCTAATTTAAAAAACTATTAAAATAATTAAAACTAAACGTTAATTATTCCAGCTTTCAAAATCATATCGACCATGTACGCATGGTTAGGATTTTCTGCCACACTTTGCTGCATAAACCATCCAAATAAATCAGGATCTTCGCACTCGATTAAATCAACAAACTTGGCCTGATCTTCTGCGCTTAACGTTAAAAACATGTCACGGCAAAAAGGTAATAACAATACGTCAAGTTCTAGCATGCCACGACGACAATGCCACATTACACGCTTATGCTCGATATTTTCACTCACGTTGGCTCTCCCAATATTGAATCGAGGCATTATACATAAGCCCAAGCACAAGACACAGATGTCATTTATCGAGTAAAATGCAAATAATTGCGCCAAAGCAATAATTTGGCCGTATTATCGCAATATTAGGACAGAACCCATGGTTTCACGCTCCGTACTTGAACAAACTGGTCAGTTCGATCACTGGGGAGATTATACTCCTCAGCTAAATACAGTCGATGAACAAGCAATCGACTTACAAACTTGTTGGCTAAATCAGTTTTCAGCCTTAAAAATTAGTGGTCCTGATGCTGAGCGTTTCTTGCAAGGACAACTGACTTGCAATATTACTGACATGACCACCAGCACTGTTCATTATGGTGCTTGCTGCACGGCAAAAGGACGCATCGTTGCCAACTTTAATATTAGCTTCGACGGCGATAATTACTGGCTCGTTCTACCTGCAACCAGTGCTGATATTTTAGAAAAACACCTACAGAAATATAAAGTATTTTTTAAGGCAACCCTAGAAAACTGCCAACAGAGTCATCTGATTTTAGGCCAGTGGAATACTGCTAAGACCGTCATAGCAGAGTCAGGCATTGCTGTTCATAGCACAGATCAACACCAGCTAACGCTAACTGATAATCGTAGCTTTATCATCATAAGCGATAATAACGCACAAGAATATCAGCTAAGCCCAACGATCAACTGGCGTCGCGCGGACATCTACGATGGAATTTATTATGTCGAAGGGGCCCAAGTAGAGCAGTGGGTTCCTCAGCACATTAATTGGCATCTGATCGATGGCATTAGTTTTAGCAAAGGTTGTTATACCGGCCAGGAAATCATTGCGCGCTTACAATATCTTGGAAAAGCCAAAAAAGCCCTTTACCACTACCAAGGATTGACTAGCGAAACGATGACAGTTGAACAGCTATCAACCAAGCAACTGTTTGACGATACAGGGAAAGCCCAAGCTGAGATTCTAATCCTGCGCTCTAATGTACAGGCCCAGAATACTCTCGATTTACTGGTCGTAGCCCATGGCGAAAATCCTCTCCAGACTTTGTATTTAAACGAATTGTTGGATTTTCCTCTCACCTTGCAGAACCTGCCCTATACTGTTGAAAAGGATGTATAAAAGGTTCCAATATTACGATGGCTATCCCACTCGTTCAGCAAGTAAAACAAGACATCATTAAAGCATTAGAAAATGATGAATTAGTGCTTCCCACATTGCCAGAAATCGCATTAAAAGTACGCGATGTTGCAGAAGATGTGACATCGAGTATTTCTGACCTAACCACCGTATTAGGTCGCGATGCTGCGCTCAGTGCACGCATGATTAAAGTAGCCAACAGCCCGCTCATTCGAGCAAGTATTCCTGTATCAGATCTTAATACTGCTGTATCTCGCCTCGGCATAGACCTTACGAGTAACTTAGCAATGGGACTTGCGATGGAACAAATGTTTCAAGCAACCAGCGATATTGTCGATAAACGGATGCGCGCGTGTTGGTCAAAAAGTGTCGAAATTGCGGCGAGTAGCCAAGTATTGGCTCGCCACTTCACCGACCTTCAACCTGATCAAGCTTTACTCGCAGGCTTAACACACCAAATTGGCAAACTACCAATTCTAGCCTTTGCGGAACATAATGATTCATTACTGAATGATGCTTTTGCTCTAGGAAAAGTACTCTCCGTATTACACCCATCTCTTGGCAGCTACATTTTAAAAATGTGGGATTTTCCAGAAGAGCTGGTCGGGGTTTCAAAAAACTACCTTCTATTTGATCGAGAAGTCGATAAGGTGGATTACGCTGATATTGTTCAGGTGGCCACCTTGCAAAGCTATGCAGGTACTGATCATCCTTATACAAAGCTTGATTGGACCAAAATATCGTCCTTTGATCGCTTGGGCTTAGACCCAACAACCCTAATCGCTGAGATGGAAGGCATTAGCGAAGAAGTTACCGATACTCAGAGTGCTCTAGGAGGATAATAAAGAATGAAATCCCTTGCAGCCAAAATAATGCGTGCCGTTGAGTGTGGGAACCTTACCCTGCCTACCTTGCCAGAAATCGCATTGCGTATTCGCCAATGCGAAAATGATCCTAATTTAGATACACTAGCTCTAGCGCGTATTATTGAGCATGACCCTGCAACGACTGCTCAACTATTGCGCATTGCCAATAGCCCTTTAGTGCGCCGAGAAGTAAAAGTAGCTGATCTGAGTAAGGCGATTAGTCTACTCGGTATGAATTACTGCGCCCGAGTTGCCATCAGCTTGTCGACCAAGCAACTATTCAACAGCAAGAACCCTTCTTCCGAAGTAAAAATGCGGGAGATCTGGCAAAACAGTTTAGATGTCGCTTGTCACTGTTATGTATTGGCAGGTAAAGCAAAGCTAGTACCTGAAGAAGCTTTTTTAGCCGGTCTATTACACAAGATAGGCGCCCTACCTGTTATATCCATGGCCGACAAAGAAGATTGCTACTCGTTAGAAGAATTAAATAAAACAATTGAAGAAATTCATCCGATGCTAGGGGAAAATATTTTAAGTCACTGGCAGTTTCCACGCTCAATTACTGACATTCCTCAAAACTATCTGAATCCAAGTCGCCACATGAGCAGCATTGATTTATGCGATCTTGTGACGATTGCGAATAATAAAGTATGCGCTGAAGAACTGCGCTTGCCTTGGAGTGATATTATTTCAATTCAACGCTTAGGCTGGCATAGCAGCACGGCCGATGAAGAGTTCGAGGCACTCGCTGCGCAAATCGAACTCGCTCATGACATATTTGAATGCTAATAGCTGACGGGTTATAGCTAATTACAACGAATCAAAAGGATGCTCTCCATCAGCCCAGAGCGGTGTTAACAATCCCTCTACCCAGTCATTAGGCACATCCTCTAATGCGCTATGCTGCCATTTAGGCTGGAAGTCTTTATCAACCACCATTGCACGAATGCCTTCAGAAAAATCTGGATGACGCACCGATTGCATGGCAAGAATTAACTCCCATTGAACAACCTCCTTTAACGTCATGTTTTGGCCTAACTGTAACTGACGCATAATAAGATGCGCTGTCGCAGGACAGCCCGCATTAAAATTATCACGGCCTTGATTGAACCAAGCATTATCACTGTCGACCGCATTAATTCTTGAATCGATGACTTTTAAGGCCAACTTATTATCCACTAATGATATAAAATGTTGCTCTGACATTGCTGAAAACAACTGTTCAATAACGTCTTGATTATCTGAAAACTTGGACTCTGGAAATAGAGATTTTGAAGGCAAAGATTCTAAAGAATTTGCTTCACTTCGCTTCTCAAAGTTGATTAATAGCTCCCTCACATATTGATTATTCATCGCTTTATTTGCTTGCCAAGGCTGATTACGCAATTGCTCGATTAACGAACTCAATTCACTATTAGGCACGCAGTAATCAACTAAGCCTGCTTGCCTACAATCGATGGCATTCATTTGGCTGCCCGTTAGCGCCATCCAATGCCCTAACGGAAAAGGAAGCCGGCTTAAATAATAACTACCCGCCACATCAGGGAATAAACCAATTCTTATTTCGGGCCAAGCAAGTTTTAACGTTTCGGTTCCAACTTTATGACTAGCGCCAATAAACAAGCCTAAACCGCCTCCCATCACAAAGCCATGACCCCAAGCGATTAGAGGCTTACCAAAACGGTGTACTCGGTAGTTTTTGCTGTATTCTCCCTGAAAAAAAGCATCCGCATATTTCAGATGCTCATCACCTTTGGCCTGCATACTGTCGTAGAGCTGACGAATATCGCCACCGGCACAAAATGCTTTATCGCCAGCACCACACATCACCATAGCGACTATGCCATCATCGTCTTGCCAGCGCGCCAATATGTCATCAATGAGATTCACCATTTCAAGATCAACAGCGTTCATTGTTTTCGCAGAGTTCAACGTCATTATGCCTATGCGATGTTTACCGTCATGACTGAGTATTTCTTCAGCTAAAACAGCAGCCTCTTTTGTTTTGACTGGTATTACTGATTTAGTTTTTTTACTGACCGGATTTTTAGGCATGGTAAACTCTTCAACGTACAATATTATTCATCATAACACATGTTAAGAGGCCACAATTGCAGCTGATATTAACCTTCATCATCCTTAGCATTATCACTCTCACAGTCGTTTTATTGATTATTTTGAGTAAAAATAGTCGCAGCGGAAAGGTCCGCCAATTAGCACAAGAGAATAATTGGCAGTATCAAGAGTTTATCGATTTTAGCGACGTTATTAAGCAGGCTAATTTTGGCATACTTAATTACAGTCAAAATGCTGTTTTTCGCCATTGCATCAGTGCTGATGACGAACATTATGGCTTAGGTTTTAATAGCTTTGATTGCCGAGCTATTGAACCTTCTGGCATTCACAATAGCAGCATTATTTTATTTAGCCTAAAGCTCGACTCTGAATTTAACAATTTACATTTCAGTATAAACAGGCCCAGCCAAGATAAAGATGCCTTCAACGATATAAGTAAACAGCAATCTATTAGAAATCAATTTCGTCAGCAAAAATTAATACCATTGGCTAATCATCAAATACCCAAAGCCTTCTTAGAGCTGCTTTCCAAAACCTCAAAGTTTGATATTTATGTTAATGATCCTGCACAATCTTATCGATTTTTACAGGGAATCTGCTCGACGCCTAAAAATGAAACGTCATTAATACACTGGTTTTTGGCGCATCCGCACCTTCACATAGAAATCAGTAATGGCATGCTACTGGCTTACCAAAAGAACCACCTGATTGAAGATACTTCTCTTCTCAGCGCAATTAATACGGTAGAAGAACTTGCGAGGATATTCAGTCAGAAAATATAAGCCTATATTCTGTGGATTAAAAAATACGAGAAAAATAATGAAAAATACTATCTCTCACCGCAGCACCCTAAAACAACTAGGTAGCCGTGCTCTAATTTTTACCAGTTTATTATTAATTGGCGGCTGCACTGCGAATCAACAAGATACATTATTCACAGAAGTTATTTCTTTAGCCAGAGACAGTGCCGGTTTGGAGGTTAAAACAGCCCCTGCTGGCGATGTTAACCTTACCTACATGGAGCGCCAAAGCGCAGATATTGAAAATGCTGAAAGCATTATTTTATTACATGGTTTCTCTGCAAATAAAGATAATTGGATTCGCTTTACCAAAGCACTGGATGAAAAATATCATGTGATCGCCGTCGATTTAGCAGGGCATGGGGATTCAGAAAAACTGCTTTCTACAGATTATGACCTTATCAAGCAAGCCGAGCGTTTAGATGCTTTAATAACTGGCCTTGGAATCAAGCAGTTTCATATTGCAGGCAACTCTATGGGCGGAGCTATCAGTGCTATTTATAGCTTGAATTACCCAGACAAAGTTAAAAGTTTAACCCTCATCAATGCGGCGGGTGCTGATGGCAAGCAACCCAGTGAGTATTATCAAGCCTTAGCAAAAGGCAATAATCCACTCATTGTGACGGATGAAGAAAGCTTTGAATATCGAAATAATTTCACTATGAGCCAGCCACCCCTACTACCTTGGCCCCTGAGTTCAGTACTGTATCGAAAAACAATTGCCCGAGCCGATATCAATAAAAAAATATTCACCGATATACTTGCAACTAAGCAACGCTTAATCAAAATCCACTTTCATCAGTCGATTCAAAAAACCATCGCCAACCACCAGCTACCAACGTTAATTATGTGGGGCAAAGAAGATCGGGTACTTGATGTTTCGGCTGTCGATGCGTTTAAAGAGCTCATTCCAAATGCAAACGTGCATATTTTTGAAGGGGTTGGGCACTTACCCATGATAGAAATTCCGAATGAAAGCGCGAAAGTCTACCAACAGTTTTTATCAACGGTTGAATAACATTTTCAAATGGGGTCGACAAAGCAATAATTTTATCCACGCGTTAACGTTTATCACCCTAGGATTTAGCTGACACCCGTGACAGCTAAATCCTATATTTCAAGCAGAACAATAATACCCTTTAACAACGGTCCTCCGGTAAATGAAGATCACATTTTTTACATCCAAGTTCAAAACCTAACATAGCATTTCGACCTTCTTCTGTCGTAACCCAAAGTCTATTTACCCAAGGCGGGTCATGACGCACATGTTGAAAATGACCACAGACTAATTCAGCAACCCAATGATTCTCTTCGTCTTTATGATAGCCAGAAATGCCTTGTTTCATTACTTTACATCCCCGTACCTATGGTAATAACAACGGTCTTAAACATCGCTATTGATAGCATTTAAGGACTCTACTAATTCATAAAAGTCAGGTCGCCTCTCTAAATCAGCTTGCATACACCCAGTTGCTAGTTCAGATAATTTCTTTATCTTTTCTGCCTGAAAAATTTCAACTTTATCTTTATTAACTTGAGTTAATACATCGTCCAACAAGCAGCCTAAGGCACGTATTTCAATTGCTCTCATTGCCTCACGTTGAGCTAGCGGTAAGGTAAATAAATTGGTAGCCGCACCAAAGTCTCCAAGCAGCACATTTGCTTGATCATTGATCATCGTATTATGCGCGTACACATCACCATGACTGATCCCTTTTGCATGCAGATGCTTTAGAGTACCTGCTATGCCTAAAATAATTCCACCTATCTGATCAATACTAAATTGTGTTCCTGCAAGAAAAGTATCTCGCGTACACGTTTTCAATGAAGGCGGTAAACCAAGATTAAAATACTCGGTTGAGATAAGCTCCATGACTAGACCGAGTTTTTTGTCTTTATCTGTTTGATCAAGCTGAGCGACCACCTTAATTAAATGGCTATGCTCTCCCGCAGTTAAGCAGCAATCTAATTCATCCTGAGGATAACCATCACTGGTAATACTGCCTTTGAATATTTTTACTGCAATATTTTGACTGTTTCCTAATAACGATTGCGGTTGTTTTATCCAACGTGCTCGATAAATAAACCCCGACGCACCCTCCCCAATTAGTTCACCCAACTCGATATTCCTCAACGCAACAGACTCAACTGAAGCTGCTTCCTTTTCAAGGTCTGTCGCATCTATGTCAGTCGAGTTTTTTTCCGAGAAGCGATTAAAAGCATTCCCCGAGAACGCAAGCCAAGCTAATTTAGGTAATTGAAATAACCAATCTGGCATCTCGATCAAATCATTAGCGGATAAACGCGCAAGCTCCAAATTTTTACAATCCGCCATGCTCTCAGGCAATTTTACTAATCGATTACCAGCCAAGGCTAACTTCTGTAAGCGATGAAGTTTTCCCATAGAATCAGGTAAATGAGCAATTTTATTATCGGTTAAAATTAACCAACGAGTATCAAGCGGTAATACATTCTCACCCACATGCTCCAGCTGATTAGATTTGAAACTGATCATTTCAAGCTTCGGGCAGCGCGCGAGTACTTCTGGTATGGAAGTAAACTGATTATTGGATAGAAATAAGATCCGCATATTCACCAAACGATCGAGATCGTCCGGTAATTCCGCTAACTGGTTGTTGGATAAATCGAGTATCTCTAAGCTTTCTGCCTGCTCAAACACTTGTC